>ERZ827440.338-NODE-338-length-69583-cov-4.943879_pt1 | contig 69583 bp, 56 predicted proteins | sample MGYA00519774_ERZ827440 | MGnify/ENA primary metagenome ERZ827440 (study PRJEB31778, sample SAMEA3449302) | human gut metagenome | biome: human gut; feature: human-associated habitat; material: faeces | place: United Kingdom | collected 2010/2012 ... | reverse complement strand
CCCCACCCCACCACTCCACCCCCAATATGTTGTAAAACACCCCCGAGCATATGTTCGAGAACACAATATGTTGTGTTTGCAGCAAAGGCGGGATGCCACCTGTAGAACCACGCCCGCGAACCTCAACCTTCAAGTTGACCTTGAGGCGATTTTTGCGTCATTTTACATGGCGTTCACATCGCCCCCAAACTCCCCCACCCAAGGCACGTGCGGCCCACCACCGCGACGACAAGTGGCGAAAAATGGGACGGGCCCCAGATTGCCCATGCGCGCGCAAAAGCACGCCGCAGCAATCTGGGGCCCGTCCCCAAATACCTATAAATATGCAGGCCAGCGATGTGTTAACGATGCGCCAGCGGATGCGCCGCCAGATAGACCTCGGTCAGTTGCGTGCGGTCGACATGCGTGTAGACCTGCGTGGTCGAAATATCGGCATGGCCCAAAATCTCCTGCAGCACACGCAAGTCGGCACCGCCCGCGAGCATGTGGGTGGCAAAGGAGTGGCGCAAGGTATGGGGATGGAGCCCCACCAGCCCCACCTGACGCCCATACCGCTCGCATATCGCATGCACGGCCTGGCGCGACAGGCGACGTCCGTTCTTATTTAAAAAGACCGCCGAGGTCTCGGTTCCGCGGGCATGGGCCGCCAAGCGAGAACGTCCCTCAGTTACATAGAGCATCAGAGCTCGCGCCGCGCTTCCCACCAGCGGGGACAGGCGTTCCTTTGAGCCCTTACCGCGAACGAGTACAAAGCCATCGTCAATATGGATATCGCCCACATCGAGCCCCACCAACTCGCTCACACGCAAACCGCATCCGTAGAGCACTTCCAAGATGGCATGGTCGCGCAAGCCCATCTCGCCCTCGGGGAAGTCTTGATCGAGCAGCGCCGAGACATCCTCCACCGATAGATACTCCGGCAAACGCTCAGCCTTTTTAGGCAGGCGCAACGCCGCCGTTGGATTTTGGGCTACAGCCCCATCGCGCACCAAAAAGGCATGCAGGCCCTTCACGGCCGCAAGCGCACGCTCCACCGAGGCATCGGAATAGCCCCCATCGCGACGGTCGGCGACAAAGCCCTCCACGACCTGACGAGTCACCTCTTCAAAAGACACAATACCCGCCCGCTCCAGATAGGCGCAGTACGTCGTCAGGTCACGACGATAGGCCGCAATCGTGTTGCGCGCCAAACCCCGCTCGACCGCGAGGTAATCGAGATACTCCCCCGCCGCCACAGCGGGCGACGAGGGAGTAGCTTCGGTATGTTCCTTATTCGCCGGCACCCTTAGTCCGTAGCGAGGTTCATGGGCGTCACCTGCAGACGGTCGACACCCTCGTGCTGGCCGATCGAAGCGCGCACGAACTCGCGGAACAGCGGCTGCGGGTTGGTCGGACGGCTCTTGAACTCGGGATGAGCCTGGGTTGCCACATACCACGGATGCACGTCGCGCGGCAGCTCGACCATCTCGACCAGGCGCTCGTCGGGCGACAGGCCCGAGATAACCAAACCGGCGTCCTCGAGCTGGTCGCGGAAGGCGTTGTTGAACTCAAAGCGATGACGGTGACGCTCGTAGACGAGCTCCTCGCCATATGCCTCGCGAGCGAGGGTATCGGCGGCGAGCTTGCACGGATAGGCGCCCAGGCGCATGGTGCCGCCCTTCTCGGTCACGTCCTCCTGCGAGCTCATTAGATCGATGACACTATACGGGCCATCCGGATCGAACTCGGAGGAGCTGGCGCCGGCAAGGCCGACGACGTTGCGCGCAAATTCGCACACGGCCACCTGCATACCCAGGCAAATGCCCAGATACGGAATCTTGTGCTCACGGGCAAACTCGGCCGCGAGGATCTTGCCCTCCAGGGCGCGCTTGCCAAAGCCGCCGGGGACCAGGATGCCCGAGGCGTCGCCCAGAACCTCGGAGACATTCTGCTCGTCGAGGCTCTCGCCGTCGACCAGCTGGACGTCCACATGGCGATCGTAGAAGACGCCCGCATGGTGCAGGGCCTCGATAACCGACAGGTACGCATCGGGCAGCTGCGTGTACTTGCCCACGACGGCGATCTTCACCTTGTCGGCGTGATGGTTGGCGTGATTCTGTTTGCGCAGGAACTCGTTCCACTCGCTCATGTCGCGCTCACGCGGGTCCAGACCCAGGCGCTCGCAAATGCGCAGGTCAAAGTCCTGCTCGGCAAGCAACTGCGGAACATCGTAGATGCTCGCGCAGTCCTCGTTGGTAAAGACACAGTCGGTGTCGACGTCGCAGAAGCTTGCGATCTTGCCGCGGATGGCATCGTCGATATGGTGGTCGGAGCGCAGAACGATAATATCGGGCTGGATACCAAAGCTGCGGAGCTCCTTAACGGAGTGCTGCGTCGGCTTGGTCTTGACCTCGTGGGCGGCGGCGATATAGGGAACGAGCGACACGTGGATGTAGCAGACGTTCTCGGGGCCGGCCTCCTTGCGATACTGGCGAATGGCCTCGACAAACGGCTGCGACTCAATGTCGCCGATAGTGCCGCCCAGCTCAGTGATGACCACGTCGGAGCCGGTCTGCTCCTCAATACGACGGAACTTTTCCTTAATGGCGTTCGTGACGTGCGGAATCACCTGTACGGTGCCGCCCAAAAAGTCACCGCGACGTTCGCGGGCGATCAGGCTCTTATAGATGGCACCAGTCGTAAAGTTGGAATCGCGGGTTAGGTTCTCGTCAATAAAGCGCTCGTAGTGGCCCAGGTCCAGATCGGACTCGTAGCCGTCCTCGGTCACAAAGACCTCGCCATGCTGGAACGGGCTCATGGTGCCGGGGTCGACGTTCAGATACGGGTCGGCCTTTTGCATCGTTACCTTGTACCCGCGCGACTTGAGCAGACGGCCCAGCGAGGCCGCGGTAATACCCTTGCCCAGAGACGAAACCACGCCGCCGGTCACGAACACATGCTTGGTCATATTGAGTTACCTGCGCTTCCCGTAGAAGTTGTCCATACACATCTTACGGGTCTTCATTGTAATACTCGCGACGCGCGCCGCACGCATTTTTTCTTACGCGCAATCGCATTTCTCCATCTCGAAACAAAACGCCGTCCGGTTGCCCAGGCGGCGTCGTTTCCACTATGAATGCACGCTGTTATCGATCGGCGGCTTCATCCTCGATCAAGTCCTTCACGAGCATACCGGCACGGATGCCCTCTAGATACCATTCGCCACGCTCCGTGAGACAAATACCATTTGCGAGCTGGCCGCCGTCGTCGCTGTAGCGCGAGACGACCTCGATGATGTCTTCGGATTCCAAGCGTTCAATTGCCGCGCGGGCGCGATACGGAGACACCCCCACACGCTCGGCAAGCGTCTTGCGCGAAAAGCCATAAAATCCGCCGTTGTCTTCGGACGGCTGTGCGATCTCCATCAGCACCTGCACCTCGACACGCTTCATATCGTTGACACTCGCACGACCCTTGCCAGCCATGGCAGCCTCCTCAAACCGAGCACGGGCATCACCTGCACCGTGCGCGACCGGCACACCCCATGATGGCCGGCAACATCCATCATGCGGCATCCCCGCAAAAGGATGAAACAGTTAGGGTTATTGTATACCGCCCAAATCGCTTATAGGCAGGTAAACGGGCTATTTTTAGGTTAAACGGTAGCTTTGTTGATAAAAGGGGCACACCGAATGCATACCCGATGCGCCCCTTTCAGACCAATTTATCCAGGCTTAGCGGTGGAAGAAACCACGGCGCTCGAACTTGGGCTCGCAGCACACGTTGATGCCCAGCTTGCGCAACACCGTCTCGTCCGTCGGCGAGATGATCACGCTAAAGAAGGCATCGCAGCCGCGCAGCTGCTCCAGGCCCGAAAGGACGCGGGCCGCCGTCTCGCTCGTTGCCGAGGTGATCGAGAGCGCCATAAGCGTCTCGTCGGTGTGCAGGCGCGGGTTCTTGCTACCCAGGAAATGCGTCTTGAGCTTGCTGATAGGCTCGATCGCCTCATCGCTAATGACCTCGAGCTCAAGGTCAACGCCCGAGACATGCTTAAGTGCGTTCATGATGAGCGAGCTCGCGGCGCCCAGGCGCGTGGAAGTCTTGCCGGTCACCACGGAGCCATCGGGCATGACCATGGCGCCTACGGGGCCACCCGTCAGCTGCTCCCTGGTAAGGGCGGCCGAGCGTGCCGGCGAGTAGTTCTTGTCGATACCGGCCTTCTTCATAATGATCTTGAGACGGTCGACTTGCTCATCGCCCACGCCGGTACGGCGCACATTTTCGACCGCGGTAAAGTAGCGACGGACGATCTCCATCTTGGAAGCGTCGCGGCAGGCATCGTCATCGGTAATAGCAAAACCGACCATATTGACGCCCATGTCCGTGGGGCTCTGGTAGGGGCTCTTGCCCAGGATCTTTTCCATCAGAGCACGGACCACCGGGAAAGCCTCGACGTCACGGTTGTAGTTGACCGTGGTCTTGTTGTAGGCCTCCAAGTGGAAGGAGTCGATGATATTGGCGTCGTCGAGATCTGCCGTGGCCGCCTCGTAGGCGATGTTGACCGGATGCGTGAGGGGAAGGTTCCAGACCGGGAAGGTCTCGAACTTGGCGTAGCCGGCGGCGGTGCCGTGTTTGTGCTCGTGATAAAGCTGCGACAGGCAGGTGGCGAGCTTACCCGAGCCAGGACCCGGCGCGGTGACCACGACGAGCGGACGGGTGGTCTCGACAAACTCGTTCTTGCCGTAGCCGTCGTCGGACACGATCAGATCGACGTCGTGGGGATAGCCCTCGATGGGATAGTGCAGCTTGGCGGGAATGCCGAGCGCGTTCAGGCGATTGCGGAAGACATCGGCGGCGGGCTGGCCGGCGTACTGGGTGATAACCACGGCCGCGACAGCAAAACCGTTGCCGCGGAACAGGTCGACCAGGCGCAAGACGTCCTCGTCATAGGTAATGCCCAGGTCGCCACGGGCCTTATTCTTCTCGATGTGGTTCGCGTTGATCGCGATGATGACCTCAACGTCATCGGCTATGCTCTTGAGCATGCGGAACTTGCTGTCCGGTTCAAAACCCGGCAGCACGCGACTCGCGTGATAGTCGTCAAACAGCTTGCCGCCAAACTCCAAATACAGCTTGCCGCCAAACTGCGAGATGCGCTCCTTAATATGAGCGGCCTGCAGCTCGATATATTTCGCATTGTCGAAACCCTGGCGCATGTATGGCTCCCGTCCCGTTTCCATTTAATGTTCTAGGCGATTATAACGGAGCCCGCCCTCCCCGATACCCAGACCATCAACAGGCACCAACCAAACACGCCCACCGCAACCACCGGGGACCCGGGGTAGCTAATTTGGAGCAGGGAACAAGTCACTCCGCACCAACAATGGAAACGTCACAGGCAGAGCCAAAGCCAGCAAACGTGCACCGGAACGAGCAAGCTGCCTCCTGCCTGCAACAATGGCAGCGCCGCAGGTTGAGCATAAGTCAGCGAGCGCCGTCCAGGACGTACAAGTTGGCATGAAAAAGGCAAGGCATAGACCTTCTGGTCATGCCTTGCCTTTTGAATGACAAATTGTCGTTCTGGGCGGCGCGCAGCGTCGACTGGTTGCGCGGTTCGTAGAACCGCGCAACATGAGAGCGCCCCCTCCCGCGCACGGAACGGGAGGGGGCTAAAGGTAGGAGTCTACCGGTGGGTTGACCCCACCGGACAGACGATGACCAGGTGATCCTTTACAGGATCGTCAAGGTTTCCGTGGGGTACCCGTTGGGTACTTAGAGCAGCACGCAGGCGACGGTCAGGATGACGGCGCAGACGACGGAGAGCGCGACGATGAGCTTAAGGGCAAACTTGAGCCAGGTCGTCCACTCGATCTTGGCCAGGGCGAGACCGCCCATGATGGCACCGGAGGTCGGGGTGAACAGGTTCACGACACCGATAGCAGCGGAGAAGATCATGACCATGACCTCGGGCGAGAAGCCGAGCTTAACAGCCAGCGGTCCCATGATGGGCATGGAGACGGTAGCCATACCAGAGGTCGAGGGGATCAGGAAGGACAGGCCGAAGTAGACCAGGAAGCTCATGGGAGCGAAGATCACGCCGGACAGGCCAGCCAGAGCATTGGCGGCAGCGTCGAGGACGTAGACGTCGAGGCCGGTGTTAGCCATGAGGACGGAGATACCACGGGCGAGGGCGATGACGAGAACAACGGACATCATGTCGGCAGCGCCGGTGATGAAGGTGTTGACGATCTGCTTCTCGGACAGGCCACCGATGATACCGATCAGGACGGCCATGAGGAAGAACCAGGTGGAAGCCTCGTCGAAGTACCACTGACCAATGGGCAGGCCGGTGATCAGGGCAGACCAGCCCTGGACGACGGCGTTACCGTCGGCGTCGTAGACAGCGCCAGCGTCGAAGAAGTTGGCGACGCCCTCGTTGAGGTCGGCCAGCGGGATGAAGCCGACGATCATGACGACGAAGGTGAAGGCGAAGGCGATCAGAACACCCTTCTGACGACCGGTGAGCTTGACCTCCTTGTGGACCTCGGAAGCAGCCTTGCCGTGAGCCTCTTCGGCGTCCTTGAGCTCCTGCATCGACAGGATGGTGGAACCCTTGTCAGCCTTGACCTTCTTGGCATAGTTCATCACGAAGAAGATGGACATAGCGGTAGTGACAATCCACAGGACGGCACCGAGGCCGATGATGATGGACTGGTTGACCTCAATGCCAACGCCGGTCAGAGCGTCGACGGCAGCGCCGACGGCGAACGGGTTAACCGTGGAGCCCAGGCAGCCGCAGCCAGCGCCGAGCAGGACGGTAGCGGCACCGACCATGGGGTCGAAGCCAGCGGCCATCATGGTAGCGGCGAGCAGGGCGTAGAAGGGAACGGTCTCCTCGCACATACCATAGGTGGTACCACCGAGGGAGAAGATGAGCATCAGCACGGGAATGAGCATAATCTCGTTGCCCTTAAGCTTCTGCACCAGAACGGCGATGCCGTTGTCCAGGGCGCCGGTCTCGGTCATCATGCCGAGGAAGCCGCCCAGGATCATAACGAAGAGACAGACGGGCAGAGCGTCAGCGAAGCCCAGGATCGGGGCGGTGCAGAAATCGCTCAGGCGGGCTGCGGTAACCGCGCCGCCGGACGTGCCGGAGACGATAACGGTAATCACTGCAACAATTGCCAGCAGAGCTAGAAGAATGGTGAACGATGAAGGCATACCGCGCTTTTTCTTAGCGGTCTCAGTCATGGTTCTCATCCCCCCTTCATAAATCATTTAACTTTCTCGCGCGAAGCGGATCTTCCGTGCCGTGCCCACCGCCCGACGCGAGATATTTACCAGACAAAGCCGCTCGGGGTGTGCAGCAAGACACCCCGAGCGAGATGCTAGATGCTCTTACTTGAGCGTGGCGTACATGACAGCCTTGATGGTGTGCATGCGGTTCTCGGCCTCGTCGAAGACCTTGGAAGCGGGGCTCTCGAAGACCTCGTCGGTGACCTCCTGCTCGGTGATGCCGAACTGCTCGCACTTCTCGGCGCCAATCGTGGTGTTGGTGTCGTGGAAGCTGGGCAGGCAGTGCAGGAAGATGGCACCCGGGTTGGCCATAGCCATGACCTCGGAGGTGACACGATACGGGGTGAGCTGAGCGATGCGCTCGGCCCAGACCTCGTCGGGCTCGCCCATGGAGACCCACACGTCGGTGTAGATAACGTCGGCACCGGTGACGCCGTCCTTGACGTCGGTGGTCAGCTTGATGGTGCAGCCGTTGGCCTCGGCGATGGGCTTGCAGGCCTCGATGACGTCGTCGGCGGGCATGCACTCCTCGGGGCCGCAGGCCACGAAGTTCATGCCGAGCTTGGAGCAGACAACCATGAGGGAGCGAGCAACGTTGTTCTTGCAGTCGCCCATGAAGACGAGGGTCTTGCCCTTGATGTCGTAGTTGAAGTTCTCCTGGACGGTCAGGATGTCGGCGAGCATCTGGGTGGGATGCCACTCAGTGGTCAGGCCGTTCCACACGGGCACGCCGGACTTAGCAGCGAGCTCCTCGACGTCGTCCTGGGCAAAGCCACGGAACTCGATGCCGTCATACATGCGGCCGAGAACGCGAGCGGTGTCCTCGATGGACTCCTTCTTGCCCATCTGCGACGAACCCGGATCTAGGTAGGTCACGCCCATGCCCAGATCCATGCCGCCGACCTCGAAGGCGCAGCGGGTACGAGTGGAGGTCTTCTGGAAGAGCAGAACGATGTTCTTGCCCTCGAGATAGCGGTGCGGAACGCCAGCGCGCTTCATGTCCTTGAAGTTCTTGGAAAGCTTGAGCAAGTACTCGATCTCCTCGGTGGAGAGGTCGAGGAGCTTGAGGAAGCTACGGCCGGAGAGGTTAACACCCATGGTTCGTTTCCTTTCGAAAAAATGAATTAAGTAAGTATTAGTGTTGCCCGTTTGACGGGCGAAACCGGTGCGGTTGTAGGGGGACCGCACCGGAAACGGAAAGACTTAGAGGTCCTCGCGCCAGAAGGGCATGCTCATGCAGCGCGGGCCGCCGCGGCCGCGGGAGAGCTCGGCGGAGGGCACGACGAGAAGGTCCAGGCCCTCCTTGTACAGCACGTCGTTGGTGACGGTGTTGCGGGCGTAGACGCAGATCTTGCCGGGCTCGACGCACAGGGTGTTGGAGCCGTCGTTCCACTGCTCGCGGGAGGCCGCGATCGGGTCGCCGCCGCCGCAGGGGATCAGCTTGACCTGGTCGACGCCGGTGGCGTCCTCCAGGACGTGCTCGAGGGTGTCCTCGATCAGGCGGATGTTCACGTCGCCCGGGTTCTTGCCGGCGGTCAGCTCGTAGACGCGCAGGGTGCCCATGATGGCGGGGTGGATCGTGAACTTATCGACGTCGATCTGGGTGAAGACCGTGTCGAGGTGCATGAAGGCGCGCGAGACCGGGATGTCGAAGGCCAGGATGCGCTCGACCTTGGAGTCGGAGTTCCAGAAGATGTTCTGGGCCATGACGTCGATAGCGGCGGCCTGGGTGCGCTGGGAGATGCCGACGGCGAGGGTCTTCTCGTTGATGTTCAGCACGTCGCCGCCCTCGGTGTGGAACTGGCAGTCGCGGCGGAAGTACAGGGAGACGTCCTTGTAGTCGGGGTGGTACTTGAAGACGTACTTGCCGTACAGGGTCTCGCGGTTGCGGGTGACCGAGTACATGCGGTTGAGGTTGACGCCCTCGCCGACGACCGCGAACGGGTCGCGGGTGAAGTAGAGGTTGGGCATCGGGTCGATGATCAGGTCGGACTCGGACTCGGAGTTGACCAGGGAGTCGAGGGTCGTGGACGCCGTGAGGGGCATGTCGATCTCGGCCTTGGTCATGCCGGCCATGGTCTTCTTGACGAACTCGAGGTTGTCCTCGATGGAGTCCAGCTTCTCGCGGACGATCTGCGGCATGTGCTGGCCGCGGATGCCGGCCTCGGCGATGTACTGGTCGGTGAACTCGGCGCGGGCGCCGGGGACCTGGTCGAACACCTCGGCGACGAGGTTCTCGAGGTAGAGGACCTCCACGCCCTGGTCCCTCAGGATCTGGGCGAAGGTGTCGTGCTCCTGCTGTGCGACCTCCAGGAACGGGACGTCGTCGAACAGGAGTCGCTCGAGCTCGTCGGGCGGCAGGTTGAGGAGCTCGTCGCCGGGACGGTGCAGGCAGACCTTCCTGAGCTTGCCGATCTCGGAAGGCACGTGCAGACCTTTCGTCATGGCCTCCTACCTTTCTTTCGGGCCCCTGTCAGGGCCGATTCGTTAGCGCCCCTCCGTGTGAGGCGTTATTGCTGACGACATATTTATATCCAAAATCAGTTCATACTTCCACCTCGCCCCCGAACGGTTTTATATGAGGGGTGAACGGCATACACATATACTTCACGCATGGCACACTTTGATTTAATAAAGTTTATTTACGTGCTTAAACGCGTTTTCAATCCAGATAGCAAATGGAACTAAACTTTATTAAACCACCCTCAAATTGCATATTTCTAATAAAGCTATGAATAGAATTAGCGATTCATACCACGTCTCAACCATTTTCATTTTTATTCAAAAAAAAGTTTGTCCTATTCATTTCTGGTAAGCATATTACCGTTTACCAGACGCTTTGTACCGTTCACCGGAAGCTCAGTATAAGGCCCAGCGAATACCGGCTCGCCTTACGGCCTCATTTGTAACAACTTGACTTCTCGGTATAGAAAAACAGTCCCGCTCCCCTCATGGGAAACGGGACTGTTATCGATAATCGTAGGCAGATTTGAGCGGCCTTGAAAGCCGTCGGAATCCTAGCGATCGAACTCCGCCAGCGCCTCGCCCAAAAGCCTCAGGCCCTCGCGCAGAACGTCCTCGCTCGCGCAGTAGCCCAGGCGTGCGCCACAGGGAAGCTCAAAGCGGCAGCCAGGTACCAGCAGCACTCCCCTCTCGGACAGCAGGCGCTTGCAGAACTCCTCGTCATCCTCGGGAATGTCCAGCTGGATAAACGAGGTGGACACACCCTGCGGGGCCGTCCAGGAGACACGATGCTGCGTGTCGATCCAAGCCTGCGCGATATCGCGGTTTCCAAACACGATCTTGCGGTTGCGCTCGAGGATCTTGTCCTTGTGCTTGAGCACATAGGTCGCCAGGGCGTCGTTGAACACGCCGCCGCAAATCATGGTGTAGTCGCGGTACGTGCGAATGCGATTAGATACCTCTTCGTCTGCCACAACCCAGCCCACGCGGGCAGCAGGCGTCGAATAGGTCTTGGACACCGAGTTGGTGACGATGGCTTTCTCGTACACATCGGCCATCGACAAAAAGTCCTCGGTGTTCTCAAGCGGCAGGTACACCTCGTCGCACAGCACATAGGCGCCCACCGAGCGGGCGATCTCGGCAATCTGGCCGAGCGTATCGGCATCGAGCACGGTACCGATGGGGTTCGATGCGTTGTTGATGCAGATGAGCTTCGTGTTGGGACGAACGATGCACTTGAGCTCCTCGATATCGGGCTTCCATCCGAGCTCCTCGCGAAGCTCCCAGTACTCGACCTCGGCACCCAGCGTGCGCGGAATCTCGTAGAGCGGCGCATAGGTAGGCCACTCGGCGATAACGTGGTCGCCGGGCTCGACTACAGCCATGATGGCGTTGAGATTGGCGCCCGTGCAGCCATTGGTCTGCAGAATGAGATGGGGATTGACCTCGCGACGATACAGTTTGGCGACCTCGGCCTTAAAGTCGGGCGAACCCTCGATCCAGCCGTAGTTCATCTTCTCGCGGTCCAGGCGCTCGTAGAACGTGGCACCATCTTGATCGTCGAGCGCGCGCAGCTCGCCCATGGTAAGCGACGAAATCGTCGACTGGGCGATATCCCACGTAGCGCTCTTCTCCCAAACGTTAAGCCATTCCTCAACGCCGATCGTCTTGATATCCATGGCCAAGCTCCTTACAAAAGCAGTCATCCAATCGTGTTGACGCTCCTCAAACAAGATTGGGGCGGTGCGAATACCCGCACCGCCCCATTGGGAGACATCTAATGGCAGCTAGATGTATGTATTAAGACCTATACGGGTCCTTGAAGACCTTAGAGGTCCTCGCGCCAGAAGGGCATGCTCATGCAGCGCGGGCCGCCGCGGCCGCGGGAGAGCTCGGCGGAGGGCACGACGAGAAGGTCCAGGCCCTCCTTGTACAGCACGTCGTTGGTGACGGTGTTGCGGGCGTAGACGCAGATCTTGCCGGGCTCGACGCACAGGGTGTTGGAGCCGTCGTTCCACTGCTCGCGGGAGGCCGCGATCGGGTCGCCGCCGCCGCAGGGGATCAGCTTGACCTGGTCGACGCCGGTGGCGTCCTCCAGGACGTGCTCGAGGGTGTCCTCGATCAGGCGGATGTTCACGTCGCCCGGGTTCTTGCCGGCGGTCAGCTCGTAGACGCGCAGGGTGCCCATGATGGCGGGGTGGATCGTGAACTTATCGACGTCGATCTGGGTGAAGACCGTGTCGAGGTGCATGAAGGCGCGCGAGACCGGGATGTCGAAGGCCAGGATGCGCTCGACCTTGGAGTCGGAGTTCCAGAAGATGTTCTGGGCCATGACGTCGATAGCGGCGGCCTGGGTGCGCTGGGAGATGCCGACGGCGAGGGTCTTCTCGTTGATGTTCAGCACGTCGCCGCCCTCGGTGTGGAACTGGCAGTCGCGGCGGAAGTACAGGGAGACGTCCTTGTAGTCGGGGTGGTACTTGAAGACGTACTTGCCGTACAGGGTCTCGCGGTTGCGGGTGACCGAGTACATGCGGTTGAGGTTGACGCCCTCGCCGACGACCGCGAACGGGTCGCGGGTGAAGTAGAGGTTGGGCATCGGGTCGATGATCAGGTCGGACTCGGACTCGGAGTTGACCAGGGAGTCGAGGGTCGTGGACGCCGTGAGGGGCATGTCGATCTCGGCCTTGGTCATGCCGGCCATGGTCTTCTTGACGAACTCGAGGTTGTCCTCGATGGAGTCCAGCTTCTCGCGGACGATCTGCGGCATGTGCTGGCCGCGGATGCCGGCCTCGGCGATGTACTGGTCGGTGAACTCGGCGCGGGCGCCGGGGACCTGGTCGAACACCTCGGCGACGAGGTTCTCGAGGTAGAGGACCTCCACGCCCTGGTCCCTCAGGATCTGGGCGAAGGTGTCGTGCTCCTGCTGTGCGACCTCCAGGAACGGGACGTCGTCGAACAGGAGTCGCTCGAGCTCGTCGGGCGGCAGGTTGAGGAGCTCGTCGCCGGGACGGTGCAGGCAGACCTTCCTGAGCTTGCCGATCTCGGAAGGCACGTGCAGACCTTTCGTCATGGCCTCCTACCTTTCTTTCGGGCCTTACTGGCCGAATGTATCAGCGCCCCTCCGTATGGGACGCTGCTTGCTGACAGCTCTAGTTATATCCAAAAACCACCCGCAATTCCACCTCGCCCCCGAACGGTCAGCAAAGTGCGATGAACGGTATATCGCATATGATTCCCCCATGATGCACTTCAGTTCTCTAAAGCAGGTTTTCAAAGGTAATCGTTCTTTTTTCTAAGGAATTGAGCAAGATTGCACAAATAATTTCATGTTTAGGAATTGCATAGCTAAAACTGTTTTCTGCATATATATGTCGTCTGTCCATGATTCAATTTGGATTCGATTATATTCAGCTAGCAATCATTCTTATTCATACATCCTCACCAATTGAGTATGGATATAGATTGTTTTCAAAACGAGTCGGGCAGTTAGTTGCATGCCTTGACGGCGTAAGAAGTAGGTAAAGATACCGTTCGCACAATACGTCCGTGCCACAAGTCGACTAAATTGAGACAATAGTGAATAGGGTTAGGCTACCGTCCCCTGCGGGGACTGAACGGACAGATGCATATGCCGAGCAAAATCGAAAAAAAGCAAGCCGCCGCAAAGCTGCGCAAACCGCCGCGCGACTTCTCGTACACGCAGAACCGAGAGCTCAGCTGGCTACGCTTTGACAACCGTGTGCTCGACGAGGCTTTTGATGAGTCCGTGCCGCTGTTCGAGCGCCTTAAGTTCGTCTCGATCTTCGAGTCAAACCTCGATGAGTTCCTCATGGTGCGCGTGGGTGGCCTGTCCGACCTTGCCGAGCTCAAAAAACAGCCTGTCAACAACAAGAGCAATATGACCGCCTCCGAACAGGTCGATGCTGTCATGGCCGAAATGCCCGGGCTCCTTACCCGTTGGGAGTCCATCTTTAAGAGCATCGAGGGCAAGCTCGACACCCTAGGCGTTCACCGCGCCCGCATCGATTCGCTTACGCCCGAGGAGCGCACCTTTGTAACCCGCTACTTCCAGGCCTACGTGTCGCCGGTCATCTCACCGCTGGTGATCGACCCGCGCCACCCCTTCCCCAACCTGCGCAACGGCGCACTCTACCTGGCATGCGGCCTGGACGGCGTCACCGACGAGGAAAGTCTGCTGGGCCTGATCGAGATTCCCGCCTCGATGAACCGCGTGGTCGAGATCCCCTCGCCCACCGGCACCTACTCCTACATTCTGCTCGAGGACGTCATCCTCGCCTGCCTGGACAGCTGCTTTGGCTCCTATAAGCCGCTCGACCGCGCGCTCATCCGCGTCACCCGCAACGCCGACATCGATCCGGACGGCGAGGGCGTCGAGGAGGAAGAGGATTACCGCCAGCACATGAAGCGCATCCTCAAGAAGCGCCTGCGCCTGCAGCCGGTAGTGCTCGCCGTCTCGGGCTCACTCGAGAAGCAGACGCTCAAGACTATCCGCAAGGCGCTCGAGCTCTCGCGTCGCTCGGTCTTTACCTGCGATATCCCGCTCAACCTGGGCTATGTCTTTGGCATTGAGGGCAAGATTCCCGAGCACCTGCGCAACGAGCTGCTCTTTACGCCATTTAAGCCGCAGCCCAACCCCACCATCGATATGTCCCGCTCCATCCGCGAGCAGGTGCTTCAGCACGACAAACTGCTCTTTTATCCCTATGAGGCCATGAACCCCTTCCTGGATCTGGTACACGAGGCCGCCTACGACCCCGAGTGCATCTCGCTGCGCATCACGCTCTACCGCGTGGCCAAGCAGAGCCGCCTGTGCGAGTCGCTGATCGATGCCGCCGAGAACGGCAAAGAGGTCACGGTGCTCATGGAGCTCCGCGCCCGCTTCGACGAGCAGAACAACATCGAGTGGGCCGAGCGTCTGGAAGAGGCAGGCTGCACCGTCATCTACGGCTCCGAAGGCTTTAAGTGCCACTCCAAGATCTGCCAGCTCACCTATCGCGAGGGCATGGCGCTTACACGCCTGACGCTGTTGGGCACCGGCAACTTTAACGAGAAGACGGCCAAGCTCTACAGCGACTTTATGCTCATGACCGCCCATCCCGGCATCGGCGAGGACGCCAACTTGTTCTTCCGCAACCTGTCGCTGGGCAACCTGCGCGGCGATTACCGCTTCCTGGGCGTGGCGCCGGTCGGCCTGAAGCCACTCATTATGCGCGGCCTGGATCGCGAGATCCAGCGTGCCCTCGCTGGCGAGCCCGCCCGTGTGTTCTTTAAGCTCAACTCGCTCACCGACCGCGAGGTCATCGACAAGATCGCTGAGGCATCGTGCGCAGGAGTCCGCGTAGACATGATCATCCGCGGCATCTCGTGCCTCAAGCCGGGCGTTCCGGGCAAGACCGAGAACGTGCATGTCCGTTCTATCGTCGGACGCTTTTTGGAGCATGCGCGCGTTTACGCCTTTGGCGTGGACTCGGACATGATCTATCTGAGCTCGGCCGACATGATGACGCGCAACACCGAGCACCGCGTGGAGATCGCCTTCCCCGTGCTCGACCCCACCTGCCGCGCCCTGGTGCACGAATACATGGGCATGCAGCTGCGCGACAACGTAAAGGCACGCAGCCTCACGAGCGACGGCACCTGGGTCCCCGTGGAGCGCAAAGAGGACGAGAAGCCCTTCAACTCGCAGGAAGCTCTGCTGGAGCGTGCCTATCGCAACGCCGAGTCCGCCGAGCAGCAGCGCGCACAGGAGAAGGAACGCGTGGCCGAAGAAGCTATTCAGGCCGAGGTTGAACATGGGGCAGTTGCCAAACCGGAAACGGTTGCCGCTCCCCCGGTGAATGAACCCGTGGCTGCCGCAGAGCCCGCCGTGGAGAAAGCGCCCGAGGTTCAGAAGGTCCAGGCGACCGTCATTGAGCCCGAGCCTGCACCTGCACCTCAGCCCGAGCCGCAGGTCACCAAACCCGCACCCGAGACGAGTGCCCGCCGCGAGAAGCCCGCTGGCAAGACCAAGGCCATCGAGCGCCATCGCCCCGGTCGCGTGCGCATGGGACTGGGTCTGATCGGCCTGGGTCTTAAGACGCTCATTACCGGCAAGACGAAATAGACGTTTGTAGAAGCGCCCCGCATTTGAGGAAAGCCTCGGATGCGGGGCGCTTTTCCCTGCTACCATGGTGCGGACAACAACGCGAATGACAGGCAGGGATATGAAGCTCACTATAGAATCGATGACCTACGGCGCCGATGGGCTGGCGCACGCCGACAACGGCAAGGCCGTCTTTGTGCAGGGCGCCGTGGCAGGCGACACCGTCGAGGCCGAGGTCGTGCAGGACGGCAAGTCATTCATGCGTGCCCGCACCACCGAGATTCTGGAGCCAAGCCCCGATCGCATTCAGCCTCCCTGCCCCTTCGTGGGCATCTGCGGCGGCTGCTCGTGGGGCAATCTCTCACGCACGGCACAGCTCGCCGCCAAGGAGCAAAACCTGCGCTCCACGCTCGAACGCATTGGCAAGTTCGCTCCTGAGCAGGTCGATGAGCTGGTGCAGCCCATCCGCCACACCAAGGACGACTGGGGCTACCGCAATAAAATCGAGCTCGAACCGACCGTCGTCAACGGTCGCGTGCGCCTTGGCATGCACGGTGTCGACCCCAGCAAGATCGTGACCGTCGATGCGTGCCCGCTGTTCGATAAGCGTTTTCCCAAGGCGCTCAAATCGGTCGTCGGCGCACTCAACTATCTAAGCGGCAGCCATGATTTGGGCCTCGAGCGCGTGGGCATTCGCGCCTCGCGCCGCACTAAGGCGCTCGAAGTCGCACTCTGGACGCCCACGGGTTCCTTCCCGCGCTCGCAAGTCTCGCGCGTGCTGGCAGACGCCGCGCACCCCACAAGCGTGGTGCGCGTGATGAGCAAGGGCGAGAAGAAGGCCCGCCGCGTCTCTAAGGTAGAGATGCTCGCCGGCGAGGGCTCGTGGACCGAGAATATCGCCGAAGGCCAGATGCGCTTATCTGCCCCGTCGTTTTTCCAGGTCAATACCAAGGGCGCCGAGATTTTGATTGAGCTCGTTATGGACGCCCTCGACCCGCAGGAAGACGAGCTGGCCGTGGACCTGTACTGCGGTGCCGGCACCTTTACCCTGCCGCTCGCCCGCCGCTGCGATTTTGTCGCCGCCGTCGAAGCCTATGGCCCGGCCGTGCGCGATCTACGCCGTAACCTCGAGATCAACAAGCTCGACAACGTCGACGTCATCGGCGGCGACGCGGTGCGCGAGTTCCCCGATCAGGATGCCGATGTCTTGGTAGTCGATCCGCCGCGCGCAGGCTTGGCGCCCGAGGCGATCGACCTCATCGCGAGCACGAGCGCCCGCGATGTCGCCTACGTGAGCTGCGACCCGGCCACCCTGGCGCGCGATCTCAAACGCTTTGTCGAAGAAGGCACCTTCTCCCCCGTAAAGATCATGTCAGTCGATCTGTTCCCACAAACCTTCCACTGCGAGACCGTCGTCCACCTTAGGCGCAACTAGCTGATGATTTTTCTGGGACGGGGATTAAATGATCAATTTGTACCGAATGATTATTTAATCCCCGTCCCTTTTAAACATTGGGAAATCGAGCGTGGCAAGCGGGGGTCTTCGGGGTATAAGACGGCTAATTGTATGCCGCCCTATGAAAGGAACCCTTATGCCCAGCGTTGCCGTTCTTGCCGCCGATGGCTTTGAAACGATTGAATGCCTGACCATGGTCGATGTCATGCGTCGCGGCGGCGTGCGCGCCACGCTCGTCTCGATCATGCCCACGCGCGAGGTCGTAAGCTCGCTGCAGATTCCCGTAACCTGCGATGCACTCTTTGACGAGATTAACTTTGACGAGTATGACTGCGTCGTGCTGCCCGGCGGTCTGCCCGGCGCCACCAACCTGCGCGCCGACCAGCGCGTCTGCGACGTAGTCTGCGAGTTCGCCGCGACCAAGCATGTTGCCGCCATCTGCGCCGCCCCGTTTATCCTGGGCGAACTCGACCTGCTCGAGGGACGCCACGCCACGTGCTTCCCCGGCTTTGAGAAGAGCTTCCCCGAGGGCGCCTATACCGGCGACAAGGTCACGCACGACGGCAACATCATCACCGCCAGCGGCATGGCCCAGTCACTCCCCTTTGCACTTGAGTTGCTGCGCACGCTCGCCGGCGACAAGGCCGTCGAGAAGGTTGCCGAGGGCATTCAGCTATGATTTTGGCTTCGCAATCACCGCGCCGCATCGAGTTGATGCGCGAAGCGGGCTACGACATCCGCGTCATTCCCGCTGACATCGACGAGACTCCTTTTGATGACGAGGCCCCGCTTACGCTTGTCGAGCGCTTGGCTCGCGCCAAGGCTGCCGCCGTTGCCGCCGAGCACGCCGAGCCCAATGAGCTGACCATCGCGGCCGACACCATCGTCACCTTCGATGGCAAGCTTTTGGGCAAGCCGACAAACGAGGACGAAGCCCGCAACATGCTCCACGAGCTCTCGGGGCGCACGCACCAGGTCGCAACCGGCGTCTGCATCGTTAGAGCCGGAGACGTCACAGCCCCGCACGCCGCCGAGAGCCTGTCGTTTGTCGATGTGACCGACGTGACGTTCTATGAGCTCACCGACGAGCAGATTGAGCGCTACGTCGTCTCAGGCGAACCCATGGACAAAGCCGGCGCCTACGGCATCCAAGGCGTCGGCGGGCGCATGCTCGTGCATGATATTTCGGGCGACTTCTACAACGTGGTGGGCCTGCCCATCGCTCGCGTCGCGCGCGCGATTCAAAAACTATCGTAATTGCATCTGGCGCTGGATATCCCCCAGCGCCTACAATTTCGGCGTACCGTACGGATCCCGACCGGGCATAAGGCGCGGCGGAAAACCGATAGGAGAAAACATGGACATACTGCTCGAAGCCATCGATGTTTGCAATGTCGATGGCTTTTGCTTTGGCAACTATACGGACGAGGAGGCCGGCACCGGTTGCACCGTAATCGTGGCACCCGAGGGCGCCACCGGCGGTGTTGACGTTCGCGGCGGTGCCCCGGCATCGCGCGAGACCGACCTGCTGCGTCCCGAGAACACCGTGGACAAGGTCCACGCCGTCTGCCTTTCGGGCGGATCGGCCTTTGGTCTGGAGGCCGCAAGCGGCGTCGCCCGCGAGCTCGAGAGCCGCGGTATCGGCCTTCCCGTCGGCCCCACGCAGGTGCCCATCGTGTGCTCCAGCTGCATCTTCGACCTCGCCTTTGGCGACCCCGCCGTACGCCCCGATATTGAGGCTGGCATCTCCGCCGTGCGCGAGGCGCTCGACAACACCCCCACCACGCTCGAGCAGGGCAATGTAGGTGCCGGCACCGGTGCCACCGTGGGCAAGCTCATGGGCCCCGCCACCTGCATGAAGGCCGGCCTAGGCGCTGCCGCCGTGGCACTCGGCTCTGTTAAGGTGGGTGCCGTGGTCTCGGTCAACGCCTGCGGCAATGTCGTCGACCCCTTCACCGGTGAATGGGTCGCTGGCATGCGCGCCGCGGCCGACAGCGACCAGATCGTCGACATGGAGCTCGCTGCCTTTGCCGCCGCCGGCTCTATGCAGATGCCGCTCGACCGCACCAACACCACCATCAGCTGCATCGTCACCAATGTTGAGCTCACTAAGGCGCAGGCTACCAAGGTCTCCCAGATGGCAGCAGACGCCTATGCGCACGCCATCCGCCCCACGCACACCACCAACGACGGCGATACCATCTACACCCTCGCCAGCGGCAAGCTAGACGCTCAGACAAGCGCCGCCGTACCCCTGGACCTGCTGGGCATGCTCGCCGTAAGGGCCCTGGAAACTGCCATCGCAAACGGAGCCAAAACCGCCAAAACCTCCCACGGCATCCCCGGCGCCGCGAAGTAGTCCACTCGACCGCCCGTCCCCGACCGACTACCAACTAAGATCTTTTCAGCCCAGGCCCCTGTGTACCGCGCGTCTAAGATCTTCAAATTCAGGCAGCCCGACAATCGATTCTTATAGCAAAGGCCCCTTGGCCTTTAGTTTGATACAAGTTCCGCACGAGCCGGAAAGCACTAAATGTGCTTTCCGTGCGAGCAGGACTGTTCGCAGTAGCAAACTAAAGGCCAAGGGGCCCAGTCAACCTATCAACAGCGATTACTCAGCAGTTAGTTGAATTTGAAGATCTTTGAGGCAAGATGGTATAGGCCGAGTGTGGTTTTGTCTCCGGCCCGTCCACGCAGGTTGGTAAAGAATCCGACCACGCCGTAGCGAGCGCGACGATACATGCGCTCGTCGTACTCCTTCAGGTCCTTCCACAGCGTCTTCAGGCGCTCATCGGCACAATCTTCCTCGGAAAGCTTGGTGAGCACCGAGCAAATCGCCATCATCATGGTGAAGTAGCCCATCATGTACGAACGCAGACGCGAGGACTCAACGTCCTGGTACAGGTGGAACGATTCCATCATGATGCGCGTTACGCGGAACTGCTGACCCAGGCGCTTGACCATCGTGGCCTCATTGACGCTCTGGCCCTCGCGACCGATAAAGTAGCGATAGAGGTCGATGTCGGCGTAATACATGGTCTTGCAGCGCGGCAGCGGCACGTATGCGTAGATATTATCCACGTAGAACGTGTGTGCCGGCATAGGCAGATTGGACTCACGCAGCACATCGGTGCGATAGCACAGGCTGTGCATGAGCAGGTTCTGATCGGGACGGAAGTGTCCGATCTGGTCCCAAGAGAAAATCTTTTTGCGCGGCAGTGCAAACTTGTAGCCAATCGCGGTGTGCGTGCCCTCGTAAACCTTCTCGTACACGTAGTTCGAGATAAACAGGTCGACGCGCTGGTCGCGCTCCTCAAAGCCACGCAGAATCGACAGCATGGTCGAAAGCGCTGCACCGTCGAGCCAGTCGTCCGAGTCGACAACCTTGTAGTAGGTGCCCTGCGCCTCGCGCAGACCCGAAAGGACGGCAATACCGTGGCCGCCGTTCTCCTGGTGCACCGCGCGGATGATTCCAGGATAACGTGCCTCCCACTCGTCGGCCTTGGCGGCCGTCTCGTCCTTGGAGCCGTCGTCCACCACGATAATCTCGATATCAGTGGCGTAATTGCTCCCCTCCAAGATGGAGGTGATGCAATGGTCCATGTCCTTGGCGGCGTTATACGAGGGAATACCGAATGTTATGACTTTATGCATGGCAGGCGATAATCTCATCCGAAAGATCGAGGGCGGAATTGGTCACGGCGTCCATATCGTAGTAACGATACTCGGCCAGACGACCCACCGGGTGGAAGTTCGTCAGGTTCTGGACGCGCTCAAGATAGCGCTCGTAGAGCTCACGGTTCTCGGGCTCCAGGATAGCGTAGTACGGCGTCTCGCCCGAGCCGGGCGTATAGGCCTTGGAGTACTCCTTCATGATAGTGGTCTTGCCGGGCAAAACCTGACCGGTCATGTTCTTGAACTCGGTGATTCGCGTATAGTCCTCGCTCGTGGTGTAGTTGACGGTGCCCACGGGCTGGAACTGGTCCATATCGAGCGTCTCGAACTTCATATCGAGTGTGCGGTACGGCAGCGCGCCCAGGTCGAGGTTGAACAGCTCGTCGAGCGGACCGGTGTAGACGATCTCGCCACCATAGACCTTGCCGTCGATCTTAACGGTGGTCTCGTCGATTTCAAAGAGGTCACGGGCGTCTACGTCACAGAATACGTCGATCAGATCGTGATCGAGCATATGCTCGAACAGCGCGGTATAGCCATCCTGCGGCATGCCCTGGAAAGGAGCCTGCGGGAAGTAGCGATCGTCATCGCCCACAAAGACGGGAACGCGGCCGGTGATCGAGGGGTCGATCTGGTCGGGCGTCTGGCCCCACTGCTTCATGGTGTAATGCAAAAAAACGTTCTCGTAGACGTAATCGGCGACCTCGGCAAGATCCGGGTCGTTCTTCTTGCGCAGCTCCATAATGGGCACCTTGACGTCCTTGCCAAAGGTCTCCACGAGCTTTTGGTACAGTTCCTCGCCGCGCTCATCGCCAAAGGCGAGCTTGAGGCTCGCATGGTTAAAGGGCACGGGCATAAGGGTACCGTTGATGTTGGCGAGCACCTTGTGCTGGTAGTCCGTCCACTTGGTAAAGCGCGACAGGAAATTGTGGACGCGCTCGTTAAAGGTATGGTAGATGTGCGGACCATACTCGTGGACCAGGATTCCCGCCTCGTCAGTGCAGTCGAAGGCATTGCCCGCAATGTGGCTACGGCGCTCCAAAACGGCAACACGATAGCCGATGGTTTCGGCAAGACGGCGGGCGCAAACGGCACCGGCATAACCGGCGCCGACAACGATCATGTCGTACGCACCGGCATTAAAGCCTTCAGGCAGGCCTGAGGTAATCTGCATCGATACTCCTTGTCAAAAGCCACGTGCTCGTTAGCTGGGCTTTTCTCGAACATTCTTCGAGACATATTTATCAGAGCGATTATAGCGCTAATGCGTCCTATAATGAGCTTGCCACACAAGGAAAGCTCAAGCACCGCGGCGTACATTATTGAAAGGTAAACCCGCTAGCAGCGGGTTTATTCGTGAACAGCCGGGCGCCTGGAGCTTAGTGAAACGCTTGTAAGGAGTAACATGAGCGATTTCCTAAACCGTATGAAGTCTGCCGCCAAGGCCGACCTTAAGACCATCGTCCTGCCCGAGGGCGAGGACCCGCGTACCATCGTCGCCGCCACCAAGATCATCGAGGAGGGCCTGGCAAAGATCGTCATCCTGGGCAACCCCGACGAGATCGACGTTCCCGGCGCTACCGTCATCGACCCGCGCAACGCCGAGAAGCACGAGGAGTACGCGCAGAAGTTTGCCGAGCTCCGCGCCAAGAAGGGCGTTACCATCGAGCAGGCTCGCGCCCAGGTGATGGACGCCACCTACTTTGGCACCATGATGGTCAAGATGGGCGATGCCGACGGCCTGGTCTCCGGCGCCTGCCACTCCACCGCCGACACCCTGCGCCCCGCGTTGCAGATCCTCAAGACCGCCCCGGGCACCAAGCTGGTCTCGGCCTTCTTCGTGATGTGCACCGACACTCCGCAGTTCGGTACTGACGGCACGCTGATTTTTGCCGACTGCGGCCTCAACATCAACCCGTCCTCCGACGAGCTCTCCGAGATCGCCATCGCCTCGGCCCACTCCTGGTCCACCTTCATGGGCAACGTTGAGCCGCACGTGGCCATGCTCTCCTACTCCACCATGGGCTCCGCCGGTGGCGAGGTCGCCAAGAAGGTCCAGGAGGCCGTGAAATTCTGCAAGGAGAAGGCTCCCGAGCTCGCCATCGACGGCGACCTGCAGCTCGATGCCGCTATCGTCCCCACCGTCGCCCAGCTCAAGGCTCCCGGCTCCTCCGTCGCCGGTAAGGCCAACGTGCTCGTGTTCCCCGACCTCGAGGCTGGCAACATCGGCTACAAGCTGGTCCAGCGCTTCGCTGGCGCTGACGCCTACGGCCCCATCCTGCAGGGCATCGCCAAGCCGGTCAACGACCTGTCGCGCGGCTGCTCTGCCGACGACATCGTGGGCGTCGTGGCCATCACCGCCGTCCAGGCTCAGATGGCTGAGTAGCGGACATATCCCCTCGGGACCCTACAGGGTAAAGCTCTGAAAACGTCCTCGGACATGCATGAAACCCCCGCTGCGCACTTCGTGCGGCGGGGGTTTCATGCGTCCTGCGGAATATTTTCAGAGCTTTACCCTGTAGGGTCCCTGCCGTCACATGGCATTCAGGGCATCTGGAGTGGACGGCGGCTTGGCTACGAGCTGGGGCTGAAAATCTGAATGGATGGGTGCCGTTGCTGGGAGCGCAGGCGTTGCTGATGATGATCACTTTGGAGATTGAAAGGCCGGTGGGCTTCGGCGGTTGTTGTGCCGGAAACTACATCCCAGTTTGGAGGCGGATTGTGGGATGTGGCTTCCGCTTGGGGCCTGTTTGGGAAACTTTGGGACGGAATTTTGCTTTATTGTGGGTCGCACTTTCCGCAACGTGCCTCAACCGGAAAGCGTGTCCCAGTATTTGCGCTCGAAATGGGATGGGGTTTCCGCCGTCCGCCTGCTAGCAAAAAGGCCTCCCGAGCTGCTGCTCAGGAGGCCTTTCGTTCGATCACAAGCGAACGCGTTAGTTGTTCTTGGTCAGACGCTCGACGTCGTGGGCGATCATGTATTCCTCGTCGGTGGGGATGACCATAACCGTGACGGCGGAACCGGCGGCACTGATGACCTGCGGGCCGTTGCCCACGGCCTCGCGGTTCTTGTTATTGTCGATGCGCACGCCCAGCCACTCAAAGCAGTCACAGAAGGCCTTGCGGATCGACCAGTCGTTCTCGCCGATGCCGGCGGTAAAGGTGATGGTGTCCACGCCCGCCATGGAAGCAATCATAGAGCCGGCCTGCTGCATGGCCTTGTAGGCGAACATATCGAAGGCGAGCAGGCAGCGCTCGTCGCCCTCGGAGGCGCGCGTGCGGATGTCGCGGGCGTCGTTGGAGATACCCGAGATGGCAAGCAGACCAGACTGCTTGTTCATCATGTCATCGACTTCCTGATAACTGTAGCCGCCCTCGCGCTGAAGATAGCACACGGTGGCCGGGTCAATGGAACCACAACGGGTGCCCATCATCAGGCCGTCAAGCGGCGTGAGGCCCATCGTGGTGTCGCGGCACACACCGTCCTCAATGGCGGCAAGCGAAGCACCGTTGCCCAGATGGCACGAAAGCAGGCGATGGCAGCGCGAGCCCAGGATTTCCTTGGCCATCATCCACTCGTAACGGTGGCTCGTACCGTGCGCGCCGTACTTGCGCACGTGGTACTTGTCGCACACGTCCTTGGGCAGGGCGTAGGTGTAGGCGACCTCGGGCATGGTCATGTGGAACGAGGTGTCGAAGACGGCCACGTTGGGCAGCTCCGGATACTTCTCGCGGCAATATTCGATTGCCGCCGCCTCGCCGTAATTGTGCAGCGGAGCGAGCGGGGCCACCTCAAGGATCTTAGCCATGACCTCGTCGTCAACAACTGCGGAATCATCGAAGTGCCAGCCGCCCTGAACGATACGATGCCCAATGCCATCGATCGTAAAGTCGGTCTTCTCGAGCTCCTCGAGCACGCGAGCGATAGCAGAGCGATGATCGGGGAAGGGAACCTCCTCGGTCTGCTTGGCGCCACCGTTCTCGGAGTGGCCAAAGATACCCATGTCCGAGCCGATACGCTCGCAGTTGCCCTTGGCGAAAACCTCGCGGGTATCGGTATCCAGAAGCTGATATTTAAGGCTTGAGCTGCCGGCGTTGACAACAAGTACGTTCATGAGACTCCTTTGCAGTGCAATACGGTCGACGCAGACCTCTTAAGGCGACCGCATTTTAATAAGAAGTTATCACATCTTGATAAATAGCTATCAGGCATATCGCCCAACGAGCGCAAAAGAGGGGCTGAACGGCACTTGGTCGTCCAGCCCCTCCCCTCTTGCAATTACTTGCTGTTGACGATGCGCTCGACGTCGGAGGCGATCATGAACTCCTCATCCGTGGGGATGACGAAGATCTTGACCTTGGAATCCTTGGCGGACAGGCACCAAGCGCCGTCGCCACGCAGAGCGTTGCGGGCATGGTCCATCTTGACGCCCATAAAGGCCAGACGATCGGCCACGCCGGCGCGGACAGCCGGAGCGTGCTCGCCGATGCCGGCGGTAAAGACCAGGGTGTCCATGCCGCACATGGAAGTGGCCATCTCGGCAGCCTTGGCGGCAATCTTGTAAACGAACATATCGAAGGCGAGCTGGGCCTCGGGGTCACCAGCAGCGGCGAGCTCCTCGACGTTGCGGCAGTCGTTGGTCTTGCCGCCGGTCACAGCCAAAAGGCCGGACTTCTTGTTCATCATCTCGTCGACCTCGTCGAAGGTGTAGCCACCTTCGCGCTGCAGGTAGCACACGGTAGCAGGGTCGATGGAGCCGCAGCGGGTGCCCATCATGACACCGTCGAGCGGCGTCAAGCCCATGGTGGTGTCCATGCACTTGCCGTCCTCGATGGCGCACAGGGAAGCGCCGGAGCCAATGTGGCACACGACGACCTTGCGGGCCTCGCCGTTGGTCATCTCGGCGACCTTCTTGGAGATGTAGCGATAGCTGGTGCCGTGGGCGCCATACTTACGGATGTGCAGCTTGTCGCAAACATCCTTGGGAAGGGCGTAGGTCTTGGCGACCTCGGGCATGTTGAAGTGGAAAGCGGTGTCGTAGACCGTGACGTTGGGCAGATCGGGATACTGCTCGAGGCAGTACTCGATAACGTTGGCCTCGGGGTTGTTGTGCAGCGGCGCGAGCGGGGCGACCTCGCGAATCTTGGCGAGAACGTCCTCGTCGACGAGGGAGGAGTCGCCAAAGTACCAACCGCCCTGAACGATGCGATGGCCGATGCCCTCGATCTTGACGCCGTTGGCCTCGAGGTCCTTCAGAACGACCTCAATGGCGACCTTATGGTCGGGGAACTCGATGTTCTCGGTCACCTTCTTGGAACCGTTGGCAGCATGGGTGAAGGTACCGCCGGTAAAGCAGACGCGCTCGCAGGAGCCCTTTGCGGACACCTTGTGGGACTTGGTATCGATGACCTGATACTTAAGGGTCGAAGATCCTGCGTTGACGACCAGAACGTTCATGTGTCTCCCTACTAACAGGCGGTGTGGCGCCGCCAGGTTACATACGCTTCAATAATAAACCCAAACGCCCTCGCGCTCGGGTTTATTGCGTTGATATATAAGTTATCGGTGCCCAAATACTCACGCCCTTTGACTTGCAAGACGAAATAGCGCGGGGATATACACCAAAGAAGATATCCCGAGCGCTACAAGCAATATGACTCGAATACCCGCGATGCTGCTCAACGCTGCATTGAACAGATAGAAAAGGATGGCACCCACCGCCACCATCTGGCTTTGGACCGAAATCAGCGAACAGCGCATCGAAGAATCGACAGCATTTTGAAAAATTGAGTATTTAATTGGAGCAAATAACGAGTAAGCAACCGTCTGCAGTACATAGAACACGGGCAGCAAATAGACCGGAGTAAAGGGAATCAAAAACAGAGCAGTCAGGAAAAGGCGCACGATGCCGCAAATACGCGCAAAGCGGCCCTTGTCGACATGAGCAATCACACTCGGCACAATAAGCCCCATGGAAGCCGAGGCAAGGAGCTGGACCGCAATGGTCACACCCGAAGCGACGGCATTCATTCCGCGACCCGCAAGCAGCAGTGAGAAAAAGTCTTCCAGGGCGACAAAAGCAAATGCCTGAGAGCAGTCCATGATGAACGCTGAACGAAGAATGCCGTTACGCGCAATAGCGGCACCGATCATCTTCGGGCTAATTCCACGCTTAGGTGTCGCTGCAGTGTCCCCTCTTCGCATCTCAGGAATGCAGGCAACGACAACCAACGTCAACACCATTGCGATGATATCTGCCGAAAGACCAATGAGATATGCACCGACAGACGAAATGAAACCGCCCACGCAAGCGGAGATGGCATAAGAGGCATAGAAAACAAATCGCTCAACGACATTAAGTCTTACGAGCTGGTCCTGAGAGACGCTGTCAATGTAGATCGCTTCTATGGATCCGCTCACACATGCAACTGCAAATCCTTTGAGAGCAAACGCGCCGATTAAAAGCAGAGGAGAACGGGCGAAAAGTAGGGCGGCGTAGTATCCAAGCATTCCCACGACGCCAACGAGACCGCTTGTCTTTCGTCCAAACCTGTCAGCAATATAACCAGTAGGAACCTCAAGAATGAACTTACTCACTTGGTATGCAATCATCATGCTAGAAATCGCTACCATCGAGAATCCGACGAATTCAAGGTAAACCGTCAGAAAATACAAAATGGTGCTGAAGTTCGACAGAAAAACGAACGTCATATAAAGCAAAACCGTACGGCTTTTCATGCTCCGCCCTCCAAGAGCCAATAGCCCAAACCGAAATCTTGGAAAAGCATGAGGGCAAAGCCGTCAGTCATGTGTTACAAGGCGTCAACATTCACTTGACGCCACGAGGCCAAATGGCCTCACGAAGCGAGATGACGCAATAGGTGAAGAAATACCGTCTGGTGTCGATCGGTCCAGGCATTTTGTCGATAGCAAAAATAGATGGGCAAGGCCACGTCATGCGAGCCTTCAATGGAGCACTCGCTCACTTCCAGTCCATCTGTTGCGAGAGAAGAGCCAGAAAAACTCAATATCAATCCCCCGGCTTGAAGAAACTCAGTCTGCGCCCTGTTTTCGTATTCGACGTCGCGGAAGCGGAAATTAACCAGCTGAGCCTCGGGACATTGGTTGATTGCATTGAGACAGGATGACAAATTAATGGGAACAGCCAGCCTGCCGCCCAGCAACTCACGAACGGTCATAGCACCCACAGATTGATGACCCGCTGGACACGAAAGAACCTTGAGCTCCTTTTCACCCAAGTATTTCGAAGAAAGGACACTATCCCTTGGTTCCTCAAATGAGATGGCCGCATCCGAAATGCCAAGCACAAGTGATTCAAAGCATGTGGCCGTTGGCTGATGCCAAACATCAAGGTGAATCTGGGGGTGCAAGCTTTCAAACGAGTCGTACCAGTTTTCGGAAAAAAGACGCCCCCGCCCGTGAAGACAGGGGGCGTAAAGACGGAAGTGGCCGTCGGGCGAAACGCCGCCGTTCCCCGATTGAGCGTACTTTTTGAGATCGTCGACTTGTGCCAGGATCACGCGTGCACGACGCGCAAATTCTCTGCCCGCCGGAGACAAAACAGCCTCCCCCGCCGATCGGTCGAGCAAAACAATCTGATACTCAGATTCCAACTTTTTGATTGCCGACGAAACGGCCTGTGGGCTCACGTGAACGGCGCGAGCCGCTTTGCGCACGCCGCCGTAGTTCGCTACCGCTTGAAGGTATTCGAGTTGAGAAAGCTGCATAGGTTACTCCAAAGGCAGCCAAGTCGACGGGCTACGCGCCCTCAGATGAGGTTCTCGCCCAGGTTTTTGCCACCGAGGACGTGCATGTGGAAGTGCATGACGGTCTGACCGGCGTTAACGCCCTTGTTGGAGATGACGCGGAAACCGTCCTCCAGGCCCTTGGCCTTGGCGACCTCCTGGATGGCGTGGGCCATGGCGCCCATGGTCTCGGCAGGCACGTTGTCGGCGATGTCGCTGTAGTGCTTCTTGGGGATCACGAGCGTGTGGACCGGTGCCTGGGGGTTGAGGTCGTCGAACGCGATGACCTGATCGTCCTCATAGACAACGGTCGAGGGGATCTCGTGGTTGGCAATTTTGCAGAAGATGCAATCACACATAGCTGGTTCCTTTCTTACAGACCAGGGTAATTAAATTTGGTCGGGATGGTTAGAACGAGAGGTTGTCGTCGGTGTTGGCGGCCTCGCCGTCGGCGAGCACGTCGTTGCCGTCGACGTCCTTAAGGAGCACCGAGACCTTCTGCTCGGCATCGGCCAGGCGGGTACGCAGGCTCTTGAGGAGCTCGACGCCGCGGGTGTAGCTCTCGAGCGACTCCTCGAGCTCCATATCGCCCGACTCCAGGCTGCGGATGATGAGCTCCAGTTCCTGCGAGGCCTGTTTGTACGTAAGCTGCTCGACCGGGGTCTTCTCTGCCATATCTGTTTCCTTTCCTAAAGGTTTATCGCCATGAAACGCGGCCTACTCGACCGTATCGACCGTTGCCGCCACGTTGCCGTCTGCCATGCGCACGCGAATGGCGTCGCCGGGCTTAAAGGTCTTGGCGCTCGTAGCCACACCGTCATCGCTGTACGCGATGGAGTAACCGCGGGCAAGCACCTTGAGCGGCGACAGGGCATCGAGCGAGGCTGCCGCACGGCCCAAATCGGACGCAGGTTTGTTGAGCATCGTGCGCCCCTGATGCTCCAGGCGGGAGCTCGCAAGCGTGAGCGCATGGCGCTTGCCATCGAGCCCCGAGGTGCTTGCGATCAAGCGCTCGGGCAGACGCTCGAAGTTGGAGCGGAAGGCCCCAACCGAACGCGTTATGGCGCCGGACAGACGATCGGCCGTCAAGGCAAGCTCAGACTCGCGACGCTCGACCATAAACGTTGGATCGTTGAGGCACGGGCGGCACGCGGCCGCATCGAGCGCGTCACCCAGACGAGCCGTATAGGTATCCCAGGCGCGGCGACCGCGCTGATCGAGCATCTCCAAATCAACCTGATTCGACCCAATCATCGATGCCATCGCGGCGCCCAGACGCTGATGGCGCGCCTCGAGCACGTCGGCCAACTCCGTCATAGCCGGCGCCACCGATTCTGCCGCTGCCGTTGGCGTGGAGGCGCGACGGTCGCTCACCATGTCGCAAATCGAGGTATCGGGCTCATGGCCAATGCCGGTCATCACGGGCACGGGGCAAGCCGCCACCGCACGGGCAAGCTCCTCGTCGTTAAAGGTCATGAGGTCCTCGAAGGAGCCGCCGCCACGGACAAGCAAAATGCAATCGGGCGCCGGCGTAATGGCAGCGGCGCGGCGCAAGCCTTCAATAAGCTCTGCCGGCGCACCCTCGCCCTGGACCTTTGCGCCCACGCAGACAAGCTCGACGAGCGGGTTGCGACGGCGCAGCGTACGCTTAACGTCGTCGATTACCGCGCCAGAAAGCGAGGTGACGACCGCCACGCGTGAGCAAAACACCGGGATGCGGCGTTTACGGGACTCGTCCATCAGCCCCTCGCGGCGTAGCTTTTCGGCCAACTGCGCCACCTGTTGACGCAGCAGGCCCTCCCCCGCCAGCGAGAATGAGCGAGCGACAAAGCTCATACGACCCGTGGGCTTATAGAGGTTGAAGCTGCCCTTAAAGCTCACCTGCATGCCGTCACGCAGATCGAAAGTGCGCTTGAGGTAGGCGCCCTTCCAGATGATGCAGTCGACGGCCGCCGAGTCGTCCTTGATTTGGAAGTAGCAGTGGCCGCTTCGGGCATTGGGACCGCGGAAACCCGTGACCTCACCCAAAACGCTCAGCTGCGGAATGGCATCGAGCGCGCCGGCGGCGATCTCCACCGCTTGGCTCACGCTGAGCTCTTTGCGCTCCTGCTCGTCCGATCCGTCGAACTCGGCGGAAACGGCATTGCCGGTTAGATTCCAGCCTGCCACGCAGCCTCCTTTCGTCATCGTGCACAAGGGCTCCGGCCCTGCGCAAGTTCAAGTCCAACACATAGTACAGCGCCGCGGGGACACAAATCCCCACGGCGCCCGTCGGTCCCATTTGTTATCGGTTGGAGTTTCTGTTGTAGCGAGCCATCAGGTAGAGCAGCTGAATAATCGAGGTGAGCGCCGCCGCCACGTAGGTGAGCGCGGCCGCCGTCAGGACCTTCTTGGCACCGTTGACCTGCTTGGAGCTCATGCCCGACTGCTCGATATACGCCACGGCGCGGCGACTGGCATCGATCTCGACCGGCAACGTAACCAGCTGGAACAGCACGCTAAACGAGAAGAAGACCAGCGCGAGGGTCGTGAGACCCGCGATGTTCATGAACAGGCCCATGAGCAGCACGATCGTCCAGGTGTTCTGGGTAAAGTTGACGACAGGGACCAAAGCGGTGCGTACCTTCATCATGGCATAACCACTTTGACGCTGGGCGGCATGGCCCGCCTCGTGACAGGCGACGGCAACGCTTGCGACCGACCCACCCGAGCGGTTGGCATCCGACAGATACAGGTTGTTGTCCTGCGGGTTGTAATGATCGGTGAGCTCGCCGGCAACGCCCTTGATGCCCACGGCGCTACAACCGTTGGCATTGAGCATGCGGCGAGCGACCGTGGCACCCGTATCGCCGTCGGAGCGCACCTTAGACCACGTCTTGTACGTCGAGTTGATATAGCTCTGCGCGGCAAGGCCAAGCACCGTGCAGACAAGAACAACCAGCAGGTACAGCGGGTCAATGCCAAAGCCGTATCCATAGTAATAAGGCATGCGAATTCCTCCGAATCGAGTTACACGTTGGAGGCATTCTACCCATTCGACTGACCAGCAAATCAACATCGATGTTTTGGCAATGTCAGCGAAAACGGCCGAGAGCGAGCAAGGTGACGTGAAAGAGAAGCGACGCGTACTTTGGTACGCGAGCGACGATTGAACGTCAGATTGCCGCTCTCGGCCGTTTGCAGCGTCGAGCTGTTACGCGGTTTGGTAAAACCACGTAACTATATACCTACAGCAATTCAATTTTGCCGTCCTTCACCGTCAACCCCATATTGCCCGAGAGCAAATCGTCCAAACGCGAACCCACGAGCTCAAAGCGCCAACCTTCGCGCAGGGGGCTCTGCTCGGGATGCTCAATATAGTCGGCCAGGTCATCGCGCGAGGCAATGACCGAGGTCGCCACGCCCGAGCGCTCGGCAACCAGGCGAATGAGCGCATACATCAGGTCCGTCACGCTCTCCAACTCCGGCGAAATCTGACGGTGCCCGCGCACCATGAGCGGCAGGCGATCGTGCGGACAGCTCGCGCCGCGCTTAATGGCCATCAGCGCGCCGTCCACGTCGCGCTCCCCCAGCTGATCGGTGCCGCGGATGCTGCGGAACTCCTCGACACGCACGGGATTACGTTTAACCAGGGCCAGTAGCGTATCGTCGGACATAACCCACTTGCGCGGGATGTTGCGGCGCTCGGCGCGGTCCTCGCGCCAAGCGGCAAGCTCGCGCGCGATGCCCAGCTGATGGCGGCTACACGAGTTGATGCGCTTGACCTTGCGGAATGCCTCATGGCGGTCGGCGCGGTAGTGCGACTCGTCGGCCAGCGGACGCAACTCATCGAGCACCCAGTCCACCCGGCCCAGCTCGCGCAGGCGACTCATCATCTCGGTATAGGCGACGATCAGGTACTTGACGTCATCGATCGCGTACTCGATTTGTTTATCGGTCAGCGGGCGGCGCGACCAGTCGGTCAGCGACTCGGTCTTAGGCAACGAAACGCCACAAAACGTCTGCACGAGCGCGCCGTAGGAAATCTGCTGGCGCTCGCCCAAAAAGGCGGCGGCGACCTGTGTGTCAAAAATAGGGCGCGGCAGCACGCCCACGGTATGGAGCATAACCTCCATATCCTGCGAGCAGGCGTGAAACACCTTGGTCACGCTCTCATCGCCCATAAGCTCGGCGAGCGGCGACAGGTCGTCGATCACCAGAGGGTCGACCGCCACGCTCTCGGCAGGGGTGGCAATCTGGACCAAGCACAGGCGCGGATGGAACGTGCGCTCGCGCAAAAACTCGGTATCGACGGCAATCGCGTCAAACTCACGGGCGCGCTGGCAAAAGTCGAGTAGAGCCTGATGTGTGGAAATGTACATATCAACCCATCGAATAAGGTTAGGCCCGAAAAACACGGGTAGGATATCGGCATTGCCCTACAACTATACTCGGTTAGTCACAGAACGGGAACGTAAGTATGCGCTGCCTTATCATCCACAACCCGGCATCGGGCCCCAGCTCAGATGAAATCTACGCGTTCACGCACGCCCTCGCGCAGGGCGGCGACGAGGTCGTGATGCGCTTTATCGGCGATGGCATGGAACCCGAGGACGCCGTGGCAGACGTGCGCGAGTTTGATCGCGTGGTCGTTTCGGGCGGCGACGGCACCGTCTCCAACGTGCTCGACCAGATGCGCGGGTGCGGTGTCCCCACGCTCGTCTTCCCCTCCGGCACAGCCTGCCTGTTCTTTAACAACATCGGTAATGCCCCCGAGGCAGCGGCGCTTGCCAAGGCTTGCCGCGCCGGTCGCACGGTCAAAGTGGACATGGGCGAGCTCTTTTGGCTCGACGAGAACGGCAACGAGAAGCGCCACGGCTTTATCATCATCGCCGGCTCGGGCTTCGACGCCGAGATCATGATGAAGGCCGCCCCCGCCAAAAACGACATCGGCGAGATCGCCTATTTCCTGTCGGCGCTCGCCACACCCAACCCCACGGTGGCGCATTTTACGATTGAGCATGACGGCATTGTCGAGGAGCTCGATGGCATCTGCTGCATGGCCGGCAACACCTCGGTCATTCAAAACGACATCAACCTGTTCCCCGATTGCCGCATGAACGACGGCATGGTCGACATCGCGGTCATCGAGCCCGTAAAAACCGTCCAGCTCCTGCCCACCGTGATCACCGCCGCACTCGACCCCGCCGGCAAGGTGCTCGGCCGCCCGCAGTTCAAGATCATCCAGACCAAGGAAGCCAAGATCACCTGCACGCCGTCGCTGGGCATGCAGTTCGATGGCGAGATCATCTCCAGCAACTCGGGCGTCTTTGGTGCCCGCGCGCTTCCGCAATGCCTCGATCTCATCGTCGACGAATTCTCCCCGCTCGGAAAATAGGAGGACCCCATGAACGACAACCCCCTGATTGGCTTTATCGTCATCGTCTTGGCCATGCTCGTCGGCTATGCGATTAACGTGATCCACCGCCGGAAGAAGTAATTCCACATTGGTATGATATTCATCCAATTATCGTCTCCCCCGTTGTTTATGCATTTGCCAGACAGCGGGGGATTTTTCTTTGTGCCCCGTGCAAGGCGCTTTATTCAGATACAGTAATTGCAGGGCGTCTTTATTTAACTAAAGCTAGATAATGAGTATTCTTGTCCGCTAATCGCATATTTTAGGACGCTCATCGAGTATTTCATCGAAATAGATGAATACTATTTAGACTTCCGATAGGCTAATAGATGTATTTATTAGCTGAAATCCTGCACGGTTCCGTGGGGTTTCAACGGTTGGGAGGGATCATGAGGTTTACTCATCCTGTCAACACGCTCAAAAAGCTCGGCTGCGGCCTTGCGTTTGGAGCAGCGGCCATCATGGCCATGCCGACTTCGGCGCTCGCCTGCACCCAGATCTACATGGGCAGCAAGCTTACGGCAGACGGCAACACGTACTACGGCCGTTCCGAGGACTTCGGTCCGCGCTATGTCAAGCACTTTGGCATTGAGCCCGCACACAAGGACGGCAACGAGTACACCTCGGTCGAGTCCGGTTTTGAGTACAAGTCCAAGGGCGCAACCTACCGCTACACCTTCGTTCGCGACAACCCCTCTCAGTGGGAAGATCGCTACGACGCATATTCCGAGGCTGGCATCAACGAGAAGGGCGTTTCCTGCTCTGCCACGCTGAGCACCTCCTATAACGAGAAGGCCGAAGAGGCCGATCCCATCACCGAGGAGACTGGCATTGGCGAGTACAGCTATGCCAGCGTCATCCTGGGCGAGAGTGCCACGGCCCGCGAGGGCGTCGAGCTCATCGGCAGCCTGATCGACGAGCAGGGCGTCTGCTCCAACGACCAGATCATCATCGCCGACAGCACCGAGACCTGGCTATTCGCCGCGCTTTCCGGCCATCAGTGGATTGCTATGAAGCTCGCCGATGACATCGCCTCGCTCAACCCCAACATCGGCAACCTCACCTATAACGTCGACCTCGATGACACCGAGAACTGCCTCCATTCCGAGGGCATCGAGTCCATGCCCAAGGAGAAGGGCTTTGCCGAGTACACCGACGGCAAGTTCGACGTCGCCAAGACCTACGGCGAGGAGATTGGCGAGGCCGGTATGCACCAGTGGTCGCGCTATATCCAGGGTCGCGATTACTTCATGGCCCCGCCGGCTGAAGGCACCGACTACGAGATCGTCAAGGACGAGCGAGAAGACGCTCGCGCCACGACCGGCGCTCTGGTCCACGAGATGCAGCCGCTGTTCTTCCAGCCCGGCAAGTCCGACTGGAACACCTTTGAGATGATCCGTTCCTTCGCCGCTCGCGGCGAGAATGTCGCCGGCCTCAACGCCAACACCGACGGCGCCTACGCCATCGGCTCCAACCGCAACACCGAGATCCACACCTTCCAGATCCGTCAGGGCATGGATCCCGAGATCGCGACCATCCAGTGGGAGATGCTCTCCAACGCCGAGTTCTCCGTCGCTATCCCCCTCTACTCTGCACTGCTCACCGAGGTCAGCCCCTACTTTAGCGATCAGGATGTCTCCTTCGATCACTGCGAAGAGGAAGACGTCGTGAACAACGAGGAGCCCAAGAACTCCATCAACTACGTCCTCATGGACATCAACACGCTCGCCTATGAGAACCGCGACCACTGCGCCACCGGCGTCCGCGCCTACCTCGATGCGCTGCAGAAGGAGCTCATCGAGCAGAACCTGACCGTCGACGAGGCCATGCAGGCCGCCGAGGACACCGAGGCGCGCACCGCCCTGGCCAACAAGGCCGGCAAGGCTGCCACCAAGAACACCTACCTCAAGTGCAAGGCCATGCTCGAGGAGATGCGTGACTACCTCAAGGAGGGCGACTTCTCCGAGGAGTTCGTCCCGAGTGACTACGATGCCGACAACGACTGCCTGGTCGAGTCCATCACCTACGCCGACGAGGCCCTCTCCGATGAGGATGTAGCCGAGCCCGAGGTCGAAGAGGAAGAGGCGACCGAGGAGAAGTCCGAGAGCAACAACATGGCCGCCATGGCCGTTGGCGCCGTCGTCATCATCGGTGTCTGCGGCTTCGTGCTCTATCGTCGCAAGAAGGCCTAAGAACCCCACACCTTAAGGCGCGGGCGGGATGGCCAAGATCGCCCGCCCGCCCAGCCGCCCATTCGACCTGCGGGAAACACTGCTGAAATCTTTTCAAAAAAGATTCCCCCGCACACACTTTGCTGTGCTATAGTGCAGCGCAACAGCAACTAGGTGCGACCGCGCCACGGTATCACGAAAGGAGCCACCAACATGAAGAACACGACGAAGTCTCTTAACAACTGGTGGTGGCGTGATGCGAATGCGATCGGTCGACGGTGAGTCCCTCACGCCTGTTTTGCGCTCTAGGTGATTAGAAGGCCTCCGGTTTCGACCGGGGGCCTTTTTCTATCTCGAGCCCGATCGCATTCGCATCACGCGCCTCCGCTTTCTTCTCTTGCACTTCCCTTCCGAAAGGATTTTCACCATGTCTCAGAACACCACCACCGCCCAGCCCCGCACCGTCCAGACCGCCGACCGCGGCAAACTCGACGTCCGTGCCCTCGTCTTGCTCGCCATCCTGCTTGCCGCCGGCTTCATCCTCAACTTCACCGTCGGCAAGGCCATCTCCGGCATCTCGGGCGGCATGATCAGCCCCGAGTTCATCATCTCGGCCTTCTGCCTCACCATCCTGGTCGTTCGCCCCAACATCAGTCAGGCACTCGTCATCGGCCTGATCTCGGCCGCCGTGATCCAGATCACCACCACCTCGCCGTTTGTTGATTTTGCCGCCGAGGGCATCGCTGCCATGCTCATGGCCGTCATTGTCAACGCTGCCGCCAAGGACGGCCAGGTTAAGCCCGCCGTCGCCATCGTCGCAGCCTTCGTGACCACCTTTGTCTCGGGCGTCATCTTCATGGTCATCAAGATGGCCATGCTCGGCGTGGTGAGCGAGCTCGCCGCTGCCATGCTGCCCGTCGTCGCCATGACCGCCGTCTTTAACGCCATCCTAGTCGGCGCTCTCTATCTGCCCATCCAGAAGTCCCTTAAGCTCAACTAACCTGCTCGGCTTTACGAGCCGCCCCATCTTGGCGTTCATTCGTCGCTCGCGTACCCAAGTACGCTTCGCTCCTCTTTCGCGCCAACCTGGGGCCCCTCGTAAAGCCGTCTCCGTGCTTCACCACCAAAGACTGTCCCAAACAACGAGCTTTTGGGGACGTTCTTAAACGACTAGTCATGTAAGAACGTCCCCGATGACTATGAAAGGTATCCATGGAAACGATCATCAACGTCGACGATGTCTCGTTCTCCTATGGCACGCAGACCGAACAGGCGCTTAAGCATATCTCGCTCGGCGTGAACAGGGGAGATTTTATCGGCATTATCGGGCCTTCGGGCGCCGGCAAGTCCACACTTGCCGCCTGCCTGTCGGGAGCCGTACCTCACCATTACACCGGCACGTTCTTTGGCTCCGTCACTGTCGACGGCAACGACACCTGTGATGTTTCGCTCACCGATGTGTCGCAGATCGTCGGCAGCGTGTTGCAGGACATCGACACGCAAATGGTCGCCTCGGTCGTCGAGGACGAGATGCTTTTTGGCCTCGAGAACTTTGGCGTTCCCCACGACCAGATCGAGCAACGTGTGAGCGAGACGCTTAAGACCGTCGGTATCAGCGACCTGCGCGACCGCGAGATCGCCACCCTCTCGGGCGGCCAAAAGCAAAAGGTAGCTATCGCCGCCATCCTCGCTATGCGCCCGCGCGTGCTGGTGCTCGATGAGCCAACCGCAGCACTCGACCCCGCCAGCTCCACGCTGGTCTTCGAGACCCTGCGCGAGGCCAACCGTGCACTCGGCATCACCATCGTCGTCGTTGAGCAAAAAGTCGCCCTGCTTTCGGAGTATTGCAACCGCGTGCTCGTGCTCAATCATGGCGAAATCGCGCTACAGGGCAAGCCGCACGAGGTCTTCGCGCACACCGATGAGCTCCGCGCCATCGGCGTCGATTGCCCGCGTGTCACGCGCATTTTCAACAGCCTCGAGGCCGATGGCCTGGCCAGCGGCACTCCCTGTTTGGATGTCGATGAGGCCGAGCGCCTGATTACGGGCATCGTCGACCCCGCACACGCAAGCAGCGACGTTCAGGCACCCACGGGCTCACCGCACGCACCGTCGTTGCGCCCGCACGCCAAGGACGCCGAGCCCACGCTCGCCTTCGATCACGTTGAGTTTGCCTATCCCAATGGCGGCGCCGCCGTCCACGACCTCAACTTGACCCTCTATCCCGGCGAGCTCGTGGGCATCGTCGGCCAAAACGGCGCCGGCAAGACCACGCTCACCAAGCTGCTCACAGGCCTGCTTAAGCCCGCCTCGGGCAGCGTGCGCGTCACGGGACTGGATACCGCAGCCGTTCCCACGAGCCGCATCGCCCGCGAAGTCGCAACCCTCTTCCAAAACCCCGACCGCCAGATCTGCAAGGACACCGTGCTCGACGAGGTCGCCTTTGGCCTGGAGCTTGCCGGCATCGACCGTGCCGAGGCGCTGCGTCGCGCCCAGCTCGTCATCGACCGCTTTGGTTTGCCGGCCGACGAGGCGCCCTTCTCGCTCTCGCGCGGCCAGCGCCAGATGGTGGCACTCGCCTCCGTCGTGGTCGTAGAGCCCAAAATCGTGGTGCTCGACGAGCCTACGAGCGGCCTTGACTACCGCGAGTGCATGACCGTGATGGAAACGGTGCGCACCATGGCCGAGCGCGGCTGCGCTGTAATCATGGTCTGCCACGACATGGAAGTCGTCTCCGACTTTGCCGAGCGCATCGTAGTCATGGCCGACGGCCGCATCCTCGAGCGCGGCCGCACGCACGAACTGTTCTCGAACATCGAGCTCATGCAGCGAGCCTACGTTGAGCCGCCCCAGGTCATAGAGCTTTCTCGTCGCCTGGCATCCTCCGTCTCTCCCGCCTTTGCACAGGTGAGCGAGGTCACCGATATCGTTCGCATTACCGAGGAGATGGTCCACCGTGGTTAACGTCATCGACTATATGCCGGGCGATACACTGCTGCACCGCTTGAACCCGGTCGTCAAACTGGGCCTTGCCGCCGCCATCATCATCGGCATTTTCCTGTCCGATACCTACGTGGCGCTGTTGGGCTTTTTGGCGCTCACCCTTGCACTGGGCGCCTACGCCGGCGTCGTCGACCGTCTGCTCTCGCTACTCAAGCTGCTGATTCCGCTCGCGCTTATCATGCTGGTGCTTCAGCTGGCTTTTATGCGCGACGGCAACATGGTGTGGGGCTTTATCACCGACACGGGCTTCATTACCGGATCGAAGGCCTGCCTACGCCTGTTGGGCGTGGCGCTGCCACTCATCCTCATGCTTATGGTGACCAAGCTCAACGACCTCGCCAACGCCTGCGTCGAGGTGCTGCACGTGCCATATCGCTATGCCTTCACCTTTACCACGGCACTGCGATTTGTGCCGGTATTTGGCCAGGAAATGAACGCCATCATGGAGGCGCAGACTGCACGCGGCGTCGAATACGACACTAAGAATCCCGTCAAGAAACTCAAGCTCATGCTGCCGCTGTGCGTGCCACTGCTTATCTCGAGCGTGGGCAAGACCGATGCCACCGCGCTTGCCGCCGAGCAGCGCGGCTTCTACCTGCGCACGCGTGCGAGTTCGTATAAGCGCTACCCCATCAAAGGCCTGGATATCGCCGTACTTATCGTCAGCATCGCCCTTATCGCCATCGGCTTCCTGTTCTAGCAATCGCTGGCAGCAATCGACAAACGCAAAAGGCCCCGGCTCGCATCAAACGAGCCGGGGCCTTACTGTTTTCCCAGATAAAACCTACCAAAATAAACCTGTCCCTATTTGGCAGGTCGAGGGCTACAGGCGGTAGGGGACACCGCTGCGAATGATGGACTCGCGTACCAGGACATCCATCGCATCGAGGGTGATCTCGGGCATCTCGCGATACTTCTGCAACACCGAAAGCTCCGTGCAGGCCAGGATGACGCGGTCGCAGCCGCTACGGGCGAACTCCCACATCACGCGGTCGAACTTATCCATATCGGGCTCGCGCCCGGCCTTCACATCGTCGTAGATGATCGACATCACGTCGGCCTGACGCTTTTCACTGGGATAGACGACCTCAACGCCCGCGGTCTCACATTCGCGCCCATAGACGTCTGCGCCCACGGTACCGTCGGTGCCCATGATGCCGATCTTGCGCACCGGCTCGGCCGGCATACTCAGGTTGGGGTCGAACTCGCACTCCCCCATCACCGCGCCCGCCAGGGCATAGCGCACCGACTCACGCGGCATGTGGATAATCGGCACCTTCGTAAACGACTGAATCTGATCGTAGAAATAGTGTGACGTGTTGCAGGGGATCGCTATGTGCGCGCAGCCCAGCGACTCGAGCGCCTGAGCGCACTCCTTCATGGTCGCCAGCAGCTCGGCATGCTCGCCGGTCTTGATGGCCAGCGTACGGTCGGGCATGGTCGACTTGGAAAGCACCACCATGTCGATATGCTCCTGGTCGCACGTAGCCGCCGTATGGCGCACCACCTGATCGTAGTAATACGACGTGGCCTCGGCGCCCATGCCGCCGATAACTCCCAGCTTTTCCATCGCCGCCTCCTTGGTGACGCCCATGCAATTGCTCGCACCATATCCGCGCCCATCCGATGCAAACCGGGCGGGCGCCGCGCTCATCTACTTGTAATACGTCTTGAACAGCTTAAAGTGACGCAGCTTGGTGTGCCACATGCGCAACCAGCGGTTAAAGACAAAATCACCCTTCATAAACGAAGGATCGGCAGCCTTGCCCTCCTTGGCCAGACGATGCGCCTTCGTACGCAGCTCGGGGTCCTTGACATATTTGTCAACGACGCCCATAGGAACAACCATCCACAGCGCCTCGTCCTGCGCCGTCACAAATCCCGGATCAAACGGACGGTTATAGACGTACTCATCCACCACGTATTTAGCAACGTTAAAGCCACTATTAGTGACATAGTAATTACTGCGTCCCTGACGCGTGTTGAAGTCAAAGAACTTAAACGAGCCATCGCGCTCGTCGTACTTGACGTCGAAGTTGGAGAAGCCCGTAAACTTAAGGTCCTCAAGCAGCTTGCGCACGCCACCCATGAGCTCGTCGTTGGGCTCGGTAATGATACAGGCATGGTTGCCGACACCGTGGGGCTGATGCTCCTCGAGCAGCACATGGCCCAGGCACATCATGCGCACCTTGCCGTTGCGGTCGGAATAGCTGGTGAGCACGCGCATGTACTCGTCGTTGCCGGGCACGCGATCCTGCAAGATCAGGTCGTCGGTGTAGCCGCTGGCATACGAATCGCGAATGACCTGTTCCAGCTCGGCGCGGTCGGCAATCTCATAGGCCTTCTTCTGGCCCTCGAACTCATGCTGCCACCACATGATGCCGTCAGAAGGCTTCAGAATCATCGGGTAAGGAAAATCGATCTGGTCGAGCACTTCGGCAGGCGCCTCACCCTGGGCATTAAGCATCGCCTTGGTAAAGGTAAACGTGTGCGGATAGGGCACGCCATGCTTCTCGCACAGCTCGTAGAAGATCTCCTTCTTCTGGCACTGCTCGAGCATGCTGTAGGGCGCGTAGGGAGCGACGATGTTATCCGCCAGCTCATGAGCATCTTTGGCTTGAGCCACGAGAGCGACATAGTTGTCGCCACAACCCACAAGGACAATCGTCTTGTCGGCATGCGCTTGGGCAATGCCGTTGACGGTTTTGAGCATCACGGGCATGGTGTCGATATCCACGTTGGGCGTGTAGTCGATAATCTGGCTGCGGTACGCGGGACCCGTCTGATACTTGCCAAAGACCAGACTCTTGACCTGGTACTCCTCGTAGAAGGCGCGCGCCACCGAATAGGCGTTGATGTCGCCACCAAGCAGCACGGGAATGAACTCGCGCTCTGTAAATTGCAATGCCATGGAAACTTCCTATCATGAACTGCCCACACAACGGGCGGTCTTTGCGCAACTGATTTATTCTAGCGTGCCAAGCCGCCGGCGCCCAAAGCTCCACCGTATCTATGGCAATCGACGTAATCGTCCAGCACGAAGGCCAGCACGAAGACGGCGCTCACCGTTGTATGACAATGGGCAATGAACCTACCATTGTTGTAGGATTCAGCGTATTGACATCCTCAAACGAAAGGCGCACACGTGCCCCAAGACCATCCGACCGATAATCCCATCCTCAATGCCGCGAAGCGCGAGCTGGCGGAACGTGCGAAAGCGACCGCTCCCCTGTGCACGGCAAACGACGCCTACAACGGACCCGCCCGCATCGTCTCGATCAACACGTCGGCACACAAGGGCACGCGCAAGTCGCCCGTCGCCGATGGACACGACACCGTTATAGAGCAATTTGGCCTCGCCTCCGACGCGCACGCCGGGCATTGGCACCGTCAGGTTTCCTTTTTGGCCGCAGAGTCCATCCAGACGGCGCAGGCCCGCGGACTCGATGTGCGCAAGGGTGACTTCGGAGAGAACTTCACAACCCGGGGCATCAACCTGCTCTCGCTCCCCTTGGGCACACAGCTCAAGCTTGGCAGCGAGGTGCTTGTCGAAATCAGCCAAATCGGCAAGGTCTGGCACACACGCTGTGCCATCTACTATCTCGCCGGCGACTGCATCTTTCCCCACAAGGGCGTTTTTGGCGTGGTACTAAAGGGCGGAGAGGTCCATACCGGCGACGATATCCGGGTAGTCAAACTCGGCGACGGCACCTGTTCGTTCACCCCCGCCGAAGCCCTCGAAGAGATTGAGCAGGCTCGCCAGAAGGGCACGCTGTAGTTATAAAACCCCACGTTGAGATAGCTTTTACAGCCCAAAACTCCTCTCAAACAGGGCTCTGTAACGTTAAAGTTGAACTCTATGGTTTCTCAACAATTCATCATAACTGCAGGTCAAAGCCAAAGCCTCAAGTTCAACTTGACCCTTTGGGACCTTTAAGGTTCAAGTTGAGGTCGAAAGCAGTAGTAGAATACCGTTCGAACCATAACCTACGATTGATTGCAGAGGGACTGGATGCAGCATTCGAATCATCGCACCGCAGCGCTCATTGCGTCGACGCCGGCTCGTATCATCACGAGCGCCGCGCTCGCCGTTGCGCTGACGGCCACGCCGATGCTCTCCCCCGTTGCGGCGTATGCCGCCTCGCAGGCAACGCAGGACCAGCTTTCCGCAGCCCAGCAGAAGATCGAAGCCGCCACGAGTGCCTACAACGACGCCCGCACCAAGCTCGATGACCTGCAAAAGCAGATTGACTCCAATGAGGCAAGCATCGAGGAAATCGAGGCTAAGCTTCCCGAGCAGCAGGCCAAGGCAAGCTCCGCCATGCGCGATCTGTACAAGTATCAGAAGGGCACCAATCCCATCGTGAGCTTCCTGGTCAACGCGCAGAGCCTGGGTGAGTTCATCACGACCTGCAAATACACCAACCAGATCACGAGCTCGAGCGTCGACGAGATCGAACAGCTCAATAACATGCAAACCGAACTCGAGCAGAACAAGGCCGAGCTCCAGCAGGCCAAGTCTCAGCTTGAGGCAGAGCAGGAAAACGCCGAGGACGCGCTGGCGCAGGCCCAGCAGCTCCGCAGCGAGGCGCAGGCAAAAGCCGAGCAGGAAAATGCCGCCGAGCTTGCCAAGCTTGAGGCCGATAAGGCCGCTGCCGCCGAGAAGCTCTCGGGCGAGGGCGTAAGCGGCAGCAATTCCAGCAGCCAGGCCAACAACGCCAACACCACCATCGACACCACGGTGAACAACGCCAATACCGGTAGCTCCGATTACGATTCGTTCATTAATGAGTGGACGAGCCGCATCGACAATTATCTCGCCGGCTCCCCCATGGCAGGCCAGGGCTATAACTTTGCCGTCGCCGCTTGGAATACCGGTGTCGACCCCCGTTGGTCCCCCGCCATCGCCTGCATCGAGAGCACCAAGGGTGCTTATTGCGCCAATTCTTACAACGCCTGGGGCTGGAGTGCACGTGGCGGCGGCTGGCGCAGCTTTGGCAGCTGGAGCGAGGGCATCTCCGCTCACGTTGCCTATCTGGGCGCCAACTACGGCTCTACCCTTACCCCGGCTGCGGCCAAAAAGTACTGCCCGCCTACGTGGCAGGACTGGTACAACAAGGTTGCTTCCCAGATGAACCGCATTTAGGCTCGCAAGCCTCAACTGCAAAGGGCCCCAAACGGGGCCCTTTTTCTTTTAGGTAGCGGAGGTATCGACGACGCCGGTCGCATTTGCGATGGCAACAATGATAATCATTGCCGACAAGAGCACACCCATAGCCTTGAGACAGAGCTTTGCAAGCTTTTTACCGCGATATCTATCGAGTAGCTCAAACCGCCGGCGAAGGCGGCGTTTATCGAGCAACACAAAATGAATGAGCACTACGAGACCGTCGACGAAGACAAAATACTCAATCACGAGAAACCACATCGGATAATTTTGTTTGGCGCCCGTGGAATGAAAAACGAAAAAATGGCTTCCAGCGAAGAAAACAAATAGCGAAAGATAGACGAATGCGTTCCAAATGCGCCCAAAGGCGTCAGGAATGCTGGAGAGTAGACTCGGGCGCTCAGGCACCAACGGCAATCCACCCTGAGACTGATCTGCGGGGAGCACGGGCGCAGGGCACACAATTAGCCGCTCTGGAGGCTCTTGGAAGGAAGCAGCATACGGCGCGGACGACGCACAGCAGCCGGGCAGCCTCTGCGGCATAGGCTAGGCGATGGGGTGTGGGGCGTGTAACAAGGACTAAAGCAGGTCGCTTTCCACCTCAACGTCTTCGATGCTTTCGATCTCCGCTTCAGTGGGCAGGGTTCCATCGGGGTCCTCGCCCTCCATGAACATCCTGATGGCGTTCTTAGCAATGATGCTCGTCGATGCCACGTCCACGCCGCCGCCAATCACGCCGCCGGCGAGGGGCAGCATCTTCCCGAGGTTGATGATGCCTTTCTCGCCGAACTTCGTGATAAATCTGAAGCCGATCTTCTGGTTGATCTTCACGAGCGCCGCGCCGGGAATCTTCTTGATTGCAGCCTCAAGCGACTTGGTCCCGGTCTTGATGAGCCCTATTTTGACCAGATCGCTCATCGTCGTACCTGTGAGGCACATGTATACCATCGTCTGGACTTGGTCGGACGTGACGTCATAGCCACCCATCTTCGCGATGCAGGCGATCATGCGCATCTGGACGTACATAACGCTGCTTATGTTCGCGGGAATGGCGACTGGAAGCGTAATCAAGCCCCCAAGCCCGGTGACGAATCCCGAAGTTCCGCACTTCATGACCTGCCACTTTGCGAGTGCCTTCGCGGCTTCATCGGGTGACTTCGCCTTCCCCATGTAGTCAGCAACCATCTCGTCGACTGAACGACTCACCTTAGAGACACCGTTCAGCGCGCTCCTGTAGATGGTATCGAGCACCTTGCCGGCCGACTCCTCGTCGATGGGTATCTCGAAGCCTTTGGCCTTTCCAACCGTTTCTTTCTCTTCCGTCTTCTTAGCCATGCCTCTTCCTTTCTCGCAGCTTTGCTTTCCCAGTAACCCTTTCAAATTCTGCGAACCGTCCATCAATTTTTGGACATTTTAACTCGCGTTTTATAGCGATGATTCAGCTGTCAGCTGATTTATGACCATAGCGGATGATGGGCCCGCAAGTTGGCCTATGTCCTGTTGGGAGGTCCTTATGGAATCTATTGTGGTGGCGCTCATCGGCGGCGTCGTGACGCTGGTCGGGGCGATCGCGTCCAACCCGCGCAGCCGCGCGGCTATTGAGCTCAAGATCGACAAACTCACGCCGCGTGTCGAAAAGCATAGCTGCCGCATCGGGTACACCCATAAGCTCGAACAGGGCATGCCTGTGGTCAGGCGCGACGTTGACGCGCTTTTGCGATGAGCTGGCATGGAGGTTGCCGATCACGGCCTGCATCCCCGTGTTACTGGCGGCGGCGCTCTCGCGCCAAACGCTTGCACATTCGGATTGCCATACAACGAATGAAACTTATTGATGTGGGGCGTGATGTGGGGCGCCGTTCATTCAGAGTCCGCCCCTCGCTTCACCCTCAAGAAGCAAATCGAAGCTTATCCCACCGTGACGGATTCCCCGGTAAAGGCACTGATCATCAACAGGACAAAGAAAACAAGGTAGCTGGCACTCAGCAGGTACGCAATGATCAGAAAGACGACCCAGCCGACATTGGTTTTACCGTCGGCACGGCGTTGCTCGCGATTGCGGCAGAGCCAAATCGTCACGCCGATGGCAGTGATAAACAGCACGAGCGCCGCCGCGGCAAGCCCGGCAAGCGCAAACATCACGCCAATGCTCACAGCAATAACCGGAAGCAGCAGCAAACCGCACCCGCATCCACCCGGACTATATACGGCAGACTGTCGGCGTCGCCTCATCGCCGCGCCACCCCCATCATCTTTGAGCACTACAGTGCGATAGCCTGCTGAACAGGAACGATCTTGTCGAGTTCCGGTTCGATCCGCCTTTTCTCGGCCTCAAGGTCAAACGCCACCTGAGCGCGCAGCCAATAACCATCCGTCAGGCCAAAATAACGGCAAAGACGGAGGTCGGTGTCGGCCGTCACGCGACGTTTTCCCAAGACAATCTGCCCGATACGCTGAGCCGGAATCCCAGTCTCTTTCGCAAGGCGATATTGAGAAATGCCCATGGGAACAAGAAACTCCTCTTTGAGAAGCTCACCAGGAGTCACCGGCGACAGCAAATCGGCCGAAGTCTCATCACTTGTGATAATCGACGATTTCGACATTCCAAGCCATCTCCTGTCTCCACTCAAAACAGACCCGATAGCGCTCGTTAACACGGATGCTATATTGACCGGCACGATCGCCCTTCAAAGCTTCCAGGCGGTTGCCCGGTGGAACGCGAAGATCATCAAGCGAAGCACAAACCTGCAGTTGGCGAATCTTCCTCAACGCAACACGCTCAAAGGGCACGAACCTCCTGACCCGCACACCCATGGCAAAGCGTTCGGTATCCTCATCTTTATACGATGCAATCATAGTATCGCCTTACGTTAGTAACGTCAAACGTTTCTATAGACTTACATCTCTATTATATCGTACGTTTGTTCGTGTTTTCTAGAACAAATAGTCCTTTGCGCCTTAGTCAAGCAAAAGCAATCGTTTGTAGACATCGAGGCCTTTGAGAAGGATTTCCTCGTCGAAGAGCATGCTATCGGTATGCAGAGCGCTTGTGGCATAGGCGGGACAGCCATCCGAATCACTCGGGTTGTCTTGGTCCTCTGGCATACCCGTGCCCAGCAGGAAAAACACGCCCGGCAGATGGCGTTGATAGAACGCGAAATCCTCGGCAATCAGCAGCGGTTCCTCCACGAGCTGCAGCCCGGGCAAGGCAGGCGTGATGTTGGCAAACAGCTCGGGGTCGTTGTCGACCGGCGGATAGCCCTCGGCAAAATCGAGGTCATATGTGCAGCCCGTTGCGGCGCATGCCTCATCAAGCACGCGGCGCACGCCTTCGCGCGCCCGGTCGAACATGTCGTTCGTAAACACACGCAGGCTTCCGGCCACATGGGCCTCCCCCGCCACCGCGTTGCAAACGGTGCCAGCCTGCAGCAGGCCAAACTTGCCGATACAGGGTTCGTCGGTGCCCAGCTCGTCCATCAGTTCGCGCTCGGCAACCAAGAACTTGGCAGCCGCCAGCGCCGCATCGTGCGACTCCTCGACCGGAACGCCATAGGTCTTAGCGATATGGATGCTCGTCCCGTGAATATGAATGTGTGTCTCACTCGAACGCGCCAGCAGCGGACCGGAACAGCTCGCCAATGTGTTCGCAGTCAGATCGGGCCACACGTGAAAGCCAAAAATGCGGTCGACCCCGTAGCGCTCGAACACACCGCTCTCGCAAACTGTCTTGGCACCACCAGTCGTCTCCTCGGCAGGCTGGAACACAAAGAGCACGTTGCGCTTGATGGCACCTGGCTGCTCACGAATCGTGCGATCGACAAAGGTTGCCGCCGCAAGGGCCATGGCCATGTGTCCATCGTGTCCGCAAGCGTGCATCTTTCCGGGATGCTTCGAGGAAAAGGCCGCACCCGTCGCCTCCGCGATGGGCAGTGCGTCCATATCGGCGCGAATCGCCGTGGCATGCGCGGCGCCCGTGCCAGCGTCGAAGAAAGCACAAACACAGCTGGGGCAGGGATGGGTCACTTCACAGGCAAGCGAAGCGAGCACGCCCTCGATATAGGCTATGGTTTGAGGAAGATCGAAATCGAGCTCCGGAATGCGATGCAGGTCGCGACGATAGCGACGAAGTTCTTGGAGCTCGGTCATAAAGGATCCTTTCATGGGGCATATCCATTCACACAATATTGTGATACAGGATTGTGGCACACATGTTTCCAGCATATTGCTGCATTTTTTAAACGTTACATACGAATACTCTTGTTTGGTAAAGTGCAACGTGGTAGGGTCTTTACCACTTGATAGAGGCGCGGGCACGAAGAGCCGCGGGCGAGCCGGCAGGCTTTGACCCCGCGGGGAGGCGAAACCCGCCGAACTGGGCTTTTCGGGCACGAACAACCTGGTGGGCCTGCGGGAAATACCCACAGGACTGTCTGCAGCAATGCGGGAGCGCTATCCGGACATTGGGTCCACGCTATGCGGATTCGATGCGCAGATGGCGCCGTCTGGATAGCGAGGTTTACGGGACATGGCATTGACCCCCAACGAGGCATATGCGGCCAAGCAGCCGTTTGTGGACAAGGAGACACTCGAGCATATCGTCGAGCAGTTCCCCACGCCGTTTCATCTATACGACGAGGCGGGCATCCGCCGCAACATGCAAGAAGTACGCGACGCCTTTGCATGGAACCCGGGCTTTAAGGAATACTTTGCCGTCAAGGCCAATCCCAACCCGGCGCTCATCTCCATTCTCAACGAATACGGCTGCGGCTGCGATTGCTCGAGCTATACCGAGCTCATGATCGCCCGCTCGCTGGGTATCACGGGACACGACATCATGTTCTCGTCCAACGACACGCCGACGGCCGACTTTGAGCTCGCCGACAAGTTGGGTGCCATCGTCAACTTTGACGACATCAGCCACATAGAGTTCTTTGAGCGTGTTGCGGGGCCCATCCCCAAAACGGTCAGCTGCCGCTTTAATCCAGGCGGCCTGTTCCAGCTCTCCAACGGCATCATGGACAACCCGGGCGACTCCAAGTACGGCATGACCACCGAGCAGCTCTTCGAGGCCTTTCGTATGCTCAAGGCCAAGGGCGCCGAGAACTTTGGCATCCACGCATTCCTTGCCAGCAACACCGTCACCAACGACTACTACCCCAAACTCGCGCGCATCCTCTTTGAGCTTGCCGTGCGCTTGGAGCGCGAGACCGGCGCACATGTCGCCTTCATCAATCTGTCCGGCGGCGTCGGCATCCCCTATCTGCCCGAGCAGCAGGCCAACGACATTCACGCCATCGGCGAGGGGGTGCACGCGGCATACGACGAGATCCTGGTTCCTGCCGGCATGGGCGATGTGGCCATCTGCACCGAGATGGGCCGCTTTATGATGGGCCCCTACGGCTGCCTGGTCACCAAGGCCATCCACGAGAAGCAGATCTACAAGAACTATATCGGCGTGGACGCCAGTGCCGTCGACCTCATTCGTCCCGCCATGTATGGCGCTTACCACCACATCACGGTGATGGGTCAGCCGGACGGTCCTGATAAAACCGCAGCCCCCGTCACAAACACGTACGACATCACGGGCAATCTGTGCGAGAACAATGACAAGTTCGCCATCGACCGCGAGCTGCCGCATATCGACATGGGTGATGTGCTCGTGATTCACGACACCGGCGCGCATGGCTACTCCATGGGCTACAACTACAACGGCCGCCTGCGCTCCGCCGAGGTCCTGCTGCGCCCCAATGGCTCGGCCGACCTCATCCGACGCGCCGAGCGCCCGGGCGATTACTTTGCCACGCTCGACGTGCTGCCGTGCGGCCGCGAGCTGCTGGCCAAATCGCGCGCCGAAAGCGCCCGCCGTCGCGCTCAGGACGAGCGCCTAGCAGTCGCCGCCCAATGGAACAAACGCGTCCAGATCGCGGAAGCGAAGGAGAAGAACATGGATATCCGCAATCTCGAGGGCTCAATCGTCGCCCTTGTCACGCCGTTTAAAAAGGACGGCAGTGTCGACTTTGACGCGCTTGAGCGCCTTATCGATTTCCACCTGCAAAATGGCACTGACGCCATCCTCACCCTGGGCACCACCGGTGAGAGTGCCACGATGACCGATGACGAGGACAACTCCGTCGTCGCCGCTGTGGTCAAGCATGTTGCAGGACGCGTCCCCGTTATTGCCGGCTCGGGCTCCAACTCCACGCAGACCATGCTCACCAAGTCGCTCACTTACCAAGGCCTGGGCGCCGACGGTCTGCTGCTCATTACCCCCTACTACAACAAGTCCAATGAAGAGGGTATCTATCAGCACTTTAAGACCGTCGCCGATGCCGTGGACATCCCCTGCATCCTGTACAACATCCCCGGCCGCTGTGGCTGCGGCATCAGCGAGCGCAACGTAGAACGCCTGGCCGCGCACCCCAACATCATGGGTATTAAGGAGGCCTCGGGCAACGTCGCCTACGCGGCCAAGATCGCCCACCTGCTGTCAGACGACTTCCGCATGTACTCGGGCGAGGACGCGCTTACCGTACCGCTCATGAGCCTGGGTGCCTCGGGCACCATCAGCGTGTGGGCCGATGTTCAGCCGCAGCTCGTGCACGACATGTGCCGCGCCTATCTGGACGGTGACGTGGCACGCGCCCGCGATATCCAGATTGCCGGCCAGCCGCTCATCAATGCCCTCTTTAGTGAGGTCAACCCCATCCCCGTCAAAGAGGCGCTCGCCCAGATGGGTATGATCGAGGCAAACTACCGTATGCCGCTGTGCCCCATGGCAGACGACACGCGCGCTGCACTTACCGATGCTCTGAAGGGAGCTGGTCTGCTTGATTAAGACCGTCATTATGGGAACGGGCCGCATGGGCTCGCTCATCCGCACTACCGCCGAAGGCATTGTCGACGCCGGCGGGCAGCCCGTTTTTGATATCGTCGCCCAGATCGGTTTTGATCTGTCCGAGCTCGAGAGCGCCCCGGCGGCCGACGTTATCATCGACTTCTCGAACGTCGTGACCTTCGAAGCCGTCGTCGCCTATGTCGAGCGCACGGGCGCGGCGTTGGTCTCGGGCACCACAGGCTACACCCCCGAGCAGATGGACCGCCTGCGTGAGCTGGGCCAGAACACCCGCGTTATGCACTCGGGCAATTACTCCATCGGCATCGCAGCCCTGCGTCATCTAGTGGCCCAGGCCACGCGTGAGCTGCCCGGCTTTGACTGCGAGATTGTCGAGACTCACCACAACCAAAAGGTCGACGCCCCCAGCGGCACCGCCAAGCTGCTGCTCGACGCCGTAGTCGAGGCCGAGCCCGAAGCAGGCTACCACCCCGTCTACGGTCGCGAGGGCATGTGCGGCGCGCGCGACTCCAAGGAGATCGGTATGCACTCGCTGCGCGGCGGCACCGTCGCCGGCGTGCACGAGGTGGGTTTCTTTGGCCAGGACGAGGAGGTCACGCTCACGCACCGCGCCACGAGCCGTCAGATCTTTGTCAACGGCGCCCTGGCAGCCGCGCAGAAGCTCGTCGCCCGCGAACCCGGCTTCTATACGTTCGACCAGGTCATGTTTGCCTAACCAGGTATCAACCGAACCCGCCCAAAGGAGAGATAGCCAATGAGCAACGCAGCCGAGATGGATGCACAGGAGATTATCAACTACATCGCCACCGCGCCCAAAAAGACGCCCGTCAAGCTGTACGTGCGCGAGAAGCCCGGCATGAAGGTTGCCTGGGGCGACGCACATGTCTACGGCGGTCGTCGCGGCAAGACCGTCTTTGGCGACTGGGATGAGCTTAAGGCCATCCTGGACGCCAACGCCGATTCCATCGATTACTACGACGTGGAGAACGATTGCCGCAACTCCGCCGTGCCCATGCTCGACCTTAAGGGCATCAACGCCCGCATCGAGCCGGGCGCGATCATCCGCGACCGCGTCGAGATTGGCGACCGTGCCGTCATCATGATGGGCGCCATCATCAACATCGGCTCCGTTATCGGCGAGGGTTCCATGATCGATATGGGCGCCGTGCTAGGCGGCCGCGCCACCGTGGGCAAGAACTGCCACATCGGCGCTGGAACCGTGTTGGCAGGCGTCGTTGAGCCCGCAAGCGCCACGCCCGTCATCATCGAAGACGACGTCATGATCGGCGCCAACGCCGTGGTCCTGGAGGGCGTACGCGTGGGCAAGGGCGCTGTTGTTGCCGCCGGCGCCGTGTGCGTCGAGGATGTCCCCGCCGGTGCCGTCGTGGCCGGTGTCCCCGCCCGCGTCATCAAGATGCGCGACGAGAAGACCGACAGCAAGACCGGCCTGGAAGAGGGCTTACGTCAACTTTAATAGTTACGCGGTTTTGACAAACCGCGTTTTCGCTGACGTATGCCCAACCTGCGGCGCAATGTCAGCAACCAAGCCGAAAACAAAAAAGGCCGAAGTCCCGAAGGGCTTCGGCCTTTGCTTTCTCGCTGTAGGCGCAACGCAACTTATCGATTCTCGATGCTACCGATATTCTTGAGCTCAATGGAGATGAGGCCGTTAGGCTCGTTGACAAACTCGATGTATTCGGAGTTCGAACCCATCTCGGCCGGGAAGCTGATCTCGATACCCGTGTCGGTACGGATCTTGTGATTGCGCACCGCCGCGCGCTCGACTTGCTTGCGCTCCACGGGCACACGCTCAGGAACCTTCTCCTCGGTCAGTGCCGCGCGCACGCTCTCCTTGATAACCGGTTCGTCCTCAAAGACCTCATCGACGATATCCCAAGGCGGCAGCTCCTCGTCATCCTCAACCTTCTCGGCAACCGCAGCCTTAACCTTAGCGAGCGCTACAGCCGTGTTGGCACCGTGCTCCTCGGCGACTTCCTCGACCACACGCGTCACGGTGTCGATAACCTCCTTGCCCGATACGCCCGTGTCGCACTGCAGCAGGCCGTCGGGAATGAGCATGCGATCCTCGCCGGCGATCTTGCGCTTCTTGTCCACATAGCCGATCTCCATGGTGCTTGCACGCACGATTGCATAGCTCGGCACCTTTTGCGAAGGGTTCGGCAGAATGGCATAGTGGCGCGCGATGTCGTTACGCACCTCGCCCTCTTCGCGACCCACCTCGTGCATGAATGCCTGCTTAGAGCCCAGCAGCATCACGGCAAACCAGCGGGCATCCTCATCGTCGTCAAAATCGGCCACGAGCACGTCGGTGGACTCAGCTTTCTCGGCTTTGGTGAGCTCGGAGGAGATAAACTCCGCAATCTGCTGCGACAGGTCCACGAACTCGCGCTCGCCAAAGAAATAGCCCTTGAGCTCGCCGCCAAACGCAGAGTTCTCGGCAAACGTGGCGCGTTTGTTGTCGGCCGAGGTACGTGCGCGGCGCAAATGCGTGGTTACGAAATTGCGCACGGTACGGCTTTCGATATCCAACTCGCGCTGGCTCATAACGTTGACGGCAGAGTCAAAGTCCAGGATATGCAGAATCGCGTGATTGATTTTCATATACGGCATTCCGTTCTAGATCGATTTCGGCACGAACCAGTATAGCGGTCGATCCCGCCCCAGGCGCATCGAAGATTGGTGCATCGGGGACAGGTTGCTTTGCACCAATGGTTAGCGCAGGAGCTCGGACTGCCAAGCCTCGAGCTGTTCTGCCAAGCTCTTGCCGGCAGTGGGCATGTCGATCTGGGGTCGTTTGGGCAGCAGTGCGCATTTAAGGATTGCCGCGATGGTCTGCGAGACAAAGCGTCGCGTATCCTTGTCAAAGCCTTGCGCAGCCTGGAGCATCACGGGCAGGCTCTCGCGCAGATTCCCAGCGATATCAGCAAACCGCTCAGCACCCGTAGCCTCAAACACGGAGAACAACGCATCTACAAAACGCTCGCGCTCGCTAGGCGACACTGCAAGCAGCATCTCGCGAATGGAGCCATCAACGTACCGAGCGCCGGCGGACAGACGCTCGCAGTACACGAAGTCGCGACCATCAACCACCCAGCTAAAGGGATTGTGCTGCAGCAGGCTGAACTCGGTGCTCTCAACGATGGCATAGTCCTCCTGTGTCTCGAACATCATGCCAAAGATCGACGACCGAGGTAGCGTCTTGTCGATTCGACCGGAAAGATCGGCAAAGGCGTCGCCGTTCAGGAACTCCTCGACGAAGCCCGGACCATCATGGGAATATGCCCGTTCGATTCGCTCACGGGCGACATCGGAGCACATCGCCGCACCGTACACCGCAAGGTTTCCACCCTTGGAATGACCTCCGCACAAAAGCGGCCCGTCAATCGCATCCGCCGCCTCGTCCACATAACGCGCCGCGGATTCCTGGGCCGGCACAGGGCACCGGAACGCCATGTTAAAGTCCTCTTTCCAGCCCACAATCGTGCTGTCGGTCCCCCGGAAGGAAAGATAACTAAACCCCGCCGGAAACCGGAACGCCATGGCTGCAAACTGTTCTGTCGCCACCACATCGCTCACGGCACGATAGCCGCAAACGTGCACGCCACGGTAACGAGGGCTTGCTGCCACGGCCTCCAACAGGGCCCTGCTCCCCTCTGGGTCCCACAGGTCGTCAATCATGTCCCGGTAGCACTCGGCACGCAGCAGCTCGCGTACATCTAGGCCCTGCCAGTTCGTCAGCTCCGCCATATCACCCGGCAAACGCAAATAGGACAACCACGCAAAGACCAGGCTATCCACCGCGCAGAACGGCCGCTCCTCAAACGGATCAAATGCCGTCTGAGCATAGGTCAAAAAATTAGGCGAATCCGACATGGCCCTCCCATCAACTATGGTGTATTGGGATGGTGCATTGGGGTCAGGTTACTTTGCACCAAAAAAGCGCCCGGGCTGTGTGGACCCGGACGCCTTCATTGTAGCTTTTCGCTCCAGCGAGCTTGATTTAGCAGGAGAAGTCGACGCTGTCGATGATGTCCTTGAGGGCCTTGGCGGAGGCGGTGAGCTCATGCTGCTCGTCATCGTCCAGCGGGACGGGGACGCGACAGACAACGCCGTCGCGGCCAACGACGGTCGGCATGGAGATGGCAAGATCAGACAGGCCATACTCGCCCACCATGAGCGAGGAGACGGGCAGAACGGTCTGCTCATCGCGCATGACGGCGGTGCAGATGCGCTTGACGGCCATGGCGACGCCATAGTAGGTGGCGTGCTTCTTCTCGATGATGGTGTAGGCGGAGTTCTTGACGTCCTCGGCGATGCGCTTCTCGGCAGCCTCATGCTCCAGGTGGCCGTGAAGCTCACAGAAGGTGTTCAGCGGAACACCGGCAACCTGAGCGCTGGACCAAGCGACAAACTCGGAGTCGCCGTGCTCACCCATGACATAGGCCTGGACATCGCGCGGGTCAACCTCGACGTGGGCACCAAGCATCTGCTGCAGGCGGCCGGTGTCGAGCACGGTGCCGGAACCGATGACGTGGCCCTCGGGCAGGCCGGACATCTTGATGGCGGCGTAGGTCAGAACATCGACCGGGTTGGAGACGATTAGCAGAATGCCGTCGAAGCCGGACTTCTTAATCTCGGGAATAATGGACTTGAAGATGCTGACGTTCTTGTTGACCAGGTCCAGGCGGGTCTCACCGGGCTTCTGGGCAGCGCCAGCAGTGACGACGATCATGGCGGCGTCGGCGACATCGGAATAATCGCCGGCGTAGATCTTCATCGGCTCGGCAAACGTCATGCCGTGCGCGATATCCAGGGCCTCACCCTCGGCACGGTTCTTGTCCACGTCGATGAGGACCATCTCGGAGAACAGACCACTCTGCATCAGTGCGAACGCCGAAGACGAACCGACGAAACCGCAGCCGACAATAGCGACCTTCTTCTCGTTAACCATTAGAAACTCCCATCTCTCTCCACAAACAAGCCGCCCGGGAACGACCCGAGCGGCTTGTCGTAATCCCAATACATCCAATCGGGACTTTGATTATGCCCCTATTCGCAGCCAAAAATCGACCGTTTACCGAAATTGTTTGCAGTATTCGTAAAATAACTGCGCGAAATCGGTTTCGAGCTATTGACGAGTCGAAATAGGTTTCTAATACAGGCCCGCCTCGCGAATGGCCTCGACAGCCAAAGCGATCTGATCGGGCGGTAGGACCAGCGCCATGCGCACGTGTCCCTCGCCCGAAGGACCAAAACTCGCGCCCGGCGTCACCACAACGCCGGCCTTCTCCATGAGCTCCTCGCAAAACGCCATGGAATCGGTGCGGCCACCGGGAAGCTTGGCCCACACAAACATAGAGCCATGCGCGTTGGGGCGCTCCCAGCCCAAGCCCTCAAGACCGTCGCACAGGGCATCGCGGCGCTCCTGGTACTTCAGACGCTGCGCCTCGACCTCATCGCGCGGACCGTTCAGGCAGGCGATGGCGGCCTTCTGGATCGGGAAGAACGTGCCAAAGTCGATCTGACCGCGCAGCTTGGCAAAGGCCGAGACCACATCCTCGCGACCAACCAAAAAGCCGATGCGGGCACCGGTGACGTTAAACGACTTGGAGAGCGAGAAGAACTCCACGCCCACCTCAAGCGCACCGGGATACTGCAAGAAGCTGCCGCCCGGCTCGCCGTCGAACACGATGTCGGAGTACGCGTTGTCGTGAACAATCAGTAGATCGTGCTCACGCGCGAAGGCGATAATCTCCTCGTAGACCTCGGGCGTACCCACCGAGCCGACCGGGTTCGCGGGCAACGAAACGATCATGTACTTGGCGCGATCGGCCACCTCGGGATCGATGCCCGCCACATAGGGCAGGTAATTGTGCTCGGCAACCAGCGGATAGTACTCGAGCTTGGCATCGGCAATCTTCGCACCCGCCTCAAAGACCGGGTAGCACGGATCGGGAACTAGAATGGTGTCACCCGGATCGAGCAGAGCCAGGCCCAAATGACCCACGCCCTCCTGTGTGCCGTTGCACGACTGCACCATGGACGGCGTAATGCCCGAAACGCCAAAGCGACGCTCGTAGTAATCGCACACGGCTTGCTTAAGCTCAGGCAGGTCGCGCAGGGCGTACTTCCACATCTCGGGATCTTGGGCTGCCTGCGTGAGCGCCTCGACCACATGGTCGTACGGCTTAAAGTCGGGCGTGCCCACGCTCATGTTGTAAATGGTCTTGCCCTGAGCCTTCAGCGCGAGAAGCTTGTTGTTGAGCGAGGCGAAGACCTCCGCGCCAAAGCGGTCGAGACGCTGCGATGCCTGCATGGTGCCACCTTTCGATATGAAAAACGCGGCGCTCTGACAAGAGCGCCGCGCGATACGGGCCATCAGATTGCAAAAGTGTAACGCTTGCAACCCCCGTATTGGTTCAATTTAGCCAACCTTAGTCAACTGGATTGAGCGCGTCGATCTGCGCAAGCCACAGGCGCGAGCTGGCGTCACTCGGCATGCGCCAATCGCCGCGCGGGCTGAGCGTGACCGAGCCCACCTTAGGGCCATCGGGCAGGCAGCTGCGCTTAAACTGCTGGGCAAAGAAGCGACGGTAGAACGTGCGTAGCCACGTGTGAATGGTCTTGACGTCGTAGACGCCCTCGAAGCTCTTGAGCGCCATGCGGTAGATCTTGCCCGGCTCAAAGCCAAAACGCAACAGGTAGTAGAGGAAGTAATCGTGCAGCTCGTACGGGCCCACCAAATCCTCGGTCTTCTGCGCAATCTCGCCGTCGCCCGTGGGCGGCAGAAGCTCGGGGGACACCGGCGTATCGAGGATATCGAGCAAGACCTCGGCAATACGCCCGCCAAAAACATCAGCGGCATAGCGCACCAGATGGCGCACAAGCGTCTTGGGCACGCTCGCATTGACGGCGTACATGCTCATGTGGTCGCCGTTATAGGTAGCCCAGCCGAGCGCCAGCTCCGACAGATCGCCCGTGCCGATGACAAAACCGCCAGCCTGGTTGGCCAGATCCATCAGAATCTGCGTACGCTCGCGAGCCTGACTGTTCTCGTAAGTCACGTCCTGCACGGCCGGATCGTGCTCGATGTCCTTAAAATGCTGCTCCACGGCTGCATGGATCGAGACTTCGCGGAAGCTCACGCCTAGGTCGCGAGCGAGCGACTCGGCATTGGACTTAGTGCGGTGCGTAGTGCCAAAGCCGGGCATGGACACGGCCGTGATACCGGTGCGCGGCAGGCCCAAGGCGTCAAACGCACGCACGGTCACGAGGAGCGCCAGCGTGGAATCGAGGCCGCCCGAAAGGCCGATGACAGCCGCCTTGGTGCCCGTATGGGCAAGGCGGGTCTTGAGGCCCGCAGTCTGCAGATCGAGGATCGTCTCGCAGCGCTCGGCCAAGTCGCCGTGGTCGGCCGGCACAAAGGGCGCGCGCGGGAAAACGCGGTCGATATCGCAGGCATCGCGCAGGACAGGTTCTTCGGCCAGCACGCCCTCAAACGAAAACTCAACGGCCGTGGCCTCCGGCGCATCGTCGGTGCGCGTCCACGTCGTCGAGCGACGGCGCTCGGCAACCAGGCGGTCAAGGTCAACGTCGGCGATGGCCATATCGCAGGTAAGCAGCTTGGTCGCGGCGAGCTTGGAGCCGTTTTCGTAGACGAGGTTCTCGCCCGCAAAGACCATGTCGGTCGTGGACTCGCCCTCGCTCGCGTCCGCATAGGCATAGGCGCAGTACAGGCGTGCGCTCTGGTTAGAGATGAGGCTGCGGCGATAGTCTGCCTTACCGATAATCTCGTCCGAAGCCGACGGATTGAGGATCACCGTCGCACCGGCAAGCGCCATCTCGGTCGAAGGGGGCGCCGGCACCCACAGGTCCTCACAGACCTCAACGCCCAGCACCAGGTCCTCGGCGCCCTCATCACAGCAGCGGTAGACAAGCCCCGAACCCAGCGGAACCGGACCCTGACCGGCAAACTCGACCCACACAGGATCCGCAGGCGCCGGAGCAAACCAACGGCGCTCATAGAACTCGCCATAGTTGGGCAGATACTTCTTGACCGTAAGACCCAAAAGCTCACCCGCACAGCACACGGCGGCGCAGTTGTAGATATTATCGGCAACTGCGACGGGAAGACCGATGGTAAAGACAATCGGCAGCTCGCGGGTTTCATCGAGGATATGCACCAGAGCAGCCTCGCAGGCATGCAGCAGCGTGCGGTTATGGAACAGGTCGGCCGCGGTATAGCCGGTCAGGTTAAGCTCGGGCAGCACCAGCGCGCGAACGCCGCGCTCGGCAGCATCGCGAACAGCCGCCAGGGCAACCTCGGCATTACCCTCGACATCGGCCACGCGAATCCGCGGCGACGCCGCCGCCACACGCAAAAAGCCATCGTTCTTATTAGCCGAAACGCAGCATTGCCTTGTTGATCTGGACACTGGAGGCCCCTTCTACCCTGAGATTCAGTCTAACGGACGTTCACATATCTCTAACTAGCCAAAGCAACCTCCCAGTTTACTGAGAGGCCAACCTGTGCTGAGAGCATGTATTTCAAAAATATCTTTAATTAAAAAAGGAGAAATCGATAATCGACTTCTCCTTTAAGCGAGGCAAGTAAATTCCGAAACTAATGGCAGAATTTATCCATGTAGTCCTCAAAGTCGAACACTTCTACCACGACGCCCTCTTGCTGAAACTCTTTCAGTTGCTCCAAGAGATCTTTGTTAATAACGTCCATGCAGAAACCTCCTCTATCTAATCAATTGTAGTATATCTGCTTTCATGCAATTATCAACCAACTTGTTTAATTGCTCCTCGTTTGCCGATAGTCCCTCTTTTTTCAAAATGTCGCGCACCTCGTTCTTAGTAATCGGCTTTTCAAACAACGAAAGCAAAGCGAACGAAAAATCATTAACCGCACACATTCTATGGGTGGCACAACTCAGCAGTACTCTTAACCCCTCTTTTGAGCGTCCGACTTCTTTAACAAACGAACTTTTAACCAATTGAAAACCATTATCGTGCATTACATAATCGGCATCGATATTTGTATTCAGCAATCCATAATGCAACAGTTCTTCTATCGCCTTTGTCAGCTCGAGGTCGCCCTGATCAAGAATAAGAGAAATGCTACAATCGGCCTCCAATAAACGGGCCAACTTAAGGTATACCAACTGGGAAACAGCATAGACATGATGGTATTCAGAATTATAGAAGTAGGCAAATGGCTCAACGAGCACGACAGAGGTCTTGGAATCCAGCCAGATTCGATCAGCTGGATTTAGACTAGTTAGCCGTCGCTTTACTTTGGTCAAATGTCCCTTATACCTGACAGCGTGAATAGAATCTAGGATCCAGGTCACCTCTGAAATATGAAGCCGCTGGGGCAAGTCAATTGTGTCGCTACCGTTTATGACCTCTTGCATATAAAAATCAATATGATGCTCATCAGATAAGGATTTTGCTTCATTTAAAGTTAAACCAGTGCTTGAAACATAATCCACTTCGAGGCGCAAATCCTCATATTGGGACTTCGGCATTACAGAGACACCATACTTATCGGGATGATTCCAAACATCCGACCCCATAACGAGACCAAAATTCGTAAATCCTCTCGTGGAATATGGAACACCACATACCTGTTTTGAATAATTCAAAACATTCTCTGTATAAGCTAAGGTGTTCAGAGCCTCTTCTTTAGTTTCGGTCGGAAAGCCAATCATAAAGAATAGATGAACAGGAATACCCGCATTGAGACAATCATGGATATTGCGATCAATCCAATCAACTCTCGTGTTCTTCTTCATTAGATCAAGAACTCTTTGGTTGTACGACTCGAGGCCAAACTGAATCTGCCTACATCCACTTTGGTATATCTTGTTGAAAACGTCTGTACTTAGGGTTGGAGAGAACCTCGTTTCTCCATGCCAGAAAAACGTTTTTCCCGATGCGTTTATTTCATCCGCGAGTTGCTCCATTCTTTTGCCTTCGAATGTTTCATCCACAAAAGAGAAAACTCTCGTATCGTATTTTTCATTTAACCGACACATTATTTCAAATACTCTCGATATAGGCATCTTTCGGTAACAACCACCGGTAGCACCGGGAATGGTGCAGAAGGCGCAATGATTAAAACACTGCCTAGAGGAATAAACCGGCAATATTAACTCAGGCATGAAGTATTTAGAAAGGGCGAAGCCATCGAAATCGGGAACTGTATCGTTGATAAATGTTTGCTCAATCCGATGGTTTTTATATATCTTTCCACCTTTAGCATGGCAAAGGTTTGGAACACAGTCGAGATTGTCATCACCAGAGTCAAGAGCCTCAAGAAGACGTGCAAGCGGCTCTTCGCCGTCATACATCATTATCGAATCAATGTATTCAAAAAAGGGATGCCATTCTTTCATGCAGTCATCTGCTAAACGAGTAATGTAATTGCCGCCCAATGAGACGTGTTTAACAGATGGACATTCTTCTTTAATCAGTTTCGCTAACGTAACTGCAGAAATCAATTGGAAACAGCCGCTCACCGAAATCCCAATAAACTCGATTTTTTCCCTCTGAATACGCTTAAGAAAGGCAGTTTCATAGAAGGAAATAAACGGATTATGCAAGGTATCCGCAAGCGATTTCATTATTTCTGGTGTCGAATAATAATCATAGGGCAGATCTATGGAGTTGAACGTGTATTTAACTCCATATGAGACGTGATTTATGATATAGAGTGCATTTCTAAAAATGTTTTCAGCATATTGTCTTTCTTTTAGATTAAAGTATCTCTTCGATCTGAAAATATCTTTTGCCTCGTCAACATTAAGTGCTGACTTTTGTATCAACTCGATTGTTAATTGAACATTCGAACTAAACGAATCCTTTGATTCCCGATACCTTTTACAGCACTCTTCGACATGTCTAAAAGATAGGAGGTCATCGTAAAATTCCACGTTTAAGTCAACAATGTCAACTTTGTATTGTTCAACCTCTTGAAGATATGACTTCAAAACAGGCAAGGCAAGATACGGCCCCACTGGACTCCATCCTGGGGGAAATACTAAAAGCGTTTTAGGCATATCAACGTCACATCTTTCGCAAATAATTCAATTGAAACACACCTACCATCATAATTGAAAATACACCAAGTCCTGTAACGAGAATTGAGAACATCGCGATGCTCGTGAACAGCGAAACAAGGAGTGTTGAAATAACAACAGCAACCGATTGCAAAGACTCCCTAATTGAAAACAGGCCTATCGATTCAGATCCGTCTCTCGCCAAATCCTGCAGCGATGTTATGAGAAGCACATCTTGAATGGCGTTTCCGGCACCGACGATAAAAAGGAAAATAAACGATATCCCAGACGCGTAGCGATAGCCAAACGCCAGATACGCACCGAGCGCAAGATACGTCACAAAACAATATGATTTAACGCAATCGGAACCACTGATTAAACGACCATATATTGTATTTCCGAACAACAGTCCGATTGTAAGACTACTCTGAAGGAATCCGTATTGTATCGATGACGAGTCAAATTGCAATTGCGCTATAGCTGGCAAAAGAGAATTCAGAGAGCCGAATGCCACACCACTAGAAATATCGATTAAGAGGAAACCAATTGCCAAGTGCTTCGCGCTAAGATCACTAAATGCAGTCCTGTATTTTTCATTTTTGCTTATCCCCTCTTTATCATTAACCTCGATAACCGACGGAACATCTCGCAGCAACCAGAACGACGCGGCAAAAGAAAGCGCGTCTAATGCAAGAACAGCCTCCGCCCCAAATTGAGCGACAACAAAACCGCCGGCAACTGGCCCCAGAACCATCATCAAATTCTGCAGAAACCCAAACGAATTATTAATTACGTCGCGATTGATACTATTCGTATTGGCTCTTAACAACGAGTAAAAGCAGGGCATTTCAACCGTTCGGCAAAGCGATACCGCGCACGTAATAGCAAACATACTCCATTTACTATCAACAAAAATATAGCAAACGAATAATCCCGCGCGAATTAAGTCTGCCAATCTCATGGCCTGCAGTGTCCCGATACCCATCTTCTGAGGCAGCTGCGCGAGCGCAACTGAAAACAGAGAGGGGGCAAATCTGCAGCAGACCATCAAAGCAGTTGCAGAAACATCGTGAGTTACCTCGTAAATCAGCATTGGCAAAGCAATATTCGCACACCAATTGCCTATTTCGCTTATCCCTCTAGCAATATATAGGACCCGAACCGGACGGCTAGCTCTCAATACCGTGAACATCACGATTAACCTCGTATTTCAGGCCTCGTTCATCCCTTAATAGGAATCCATAATCAACCAGGTACCGCCTCAACACGGCATAATCAGGATAGAGCTGTGACAGCACACGATTAACCTGAAGCTCCGTATAACTTGTATTTAATTCAAAGAAAGAGACGGCCCATAGCAGCATGATTCTTTTATAGCTTTCCTTTTTAGGAATTGAAACCAGCTCGCCATTCTTGAGAAATCGTTTTTTAAAGTCTATTAGCTCATCCATTCACATCCTCCATTTCATACGCATCTAATACTAAAAATGCATACGCTTTAGGTCATCGCATTCGGCTTCTTTATTCGAACTAAACTCGAACTAATCTAAATTATTTGCTCAAACACTCTTCGAAAGCTCGTTTTTCACTCTGAGTAAAATGCCCTTCCCAGTCAGTCCACGAACAGGAAGGCAACTCACAACGAGCGGAGTCGAAGCCCTCTGCCGTCGGTCGCTCAAAATGCACGATAACCTTTTCGATATCGCCATCTGTAATCAGGTCAGAATGAATGACCTCGGTACCGTCTTCGAATGTCATATACGGGTACATCACGTAAACCACCTCGCAATCGTAAGTCCAGTTTAGCATCAAGCTATTTCGCCAAAGACAGCAAGCCCCCCCTTGATGAGTTGATGGTATCTGTTAAATGTCACGTACGATTCACATCTGGTGGGTACCCTGATGGCTACACGAAACGAAGCAGATTTACACCGGGAGGACCCCGTATGACAACCAAGTACACCGACGCGCCGCGCACGCGCGTCATGACACCGGCCGCGCTCAACAACGGCGTTCACGAAAACCATTCCATCGGACAGACCATGGCCATCGCGCCCAAAAAGGGCCTGTTCGACGACATTTCCATTCCCCAGATCATTGCCGGCGCCGCAGCTGCCGCCACGAGCGTCGCGCTTGCTTCTAAGATCGGCATCGCTGGTTCAGTAATTGGTGCCGCCGTGAGCTCGGTCATCACCGTTGTGTCCTCGCAGGTCTACCGCCACTTTATCTCTGCCAGCGCCGAAGCCCTCAAAGGTACGCACGCCGCCGACGACTACCCTGCCGGCGCCTATGAGCCCGTTGAGTTTAATGCCGAGGAGCACCTGGGCGGCGCCGCGACTACGCAGGAGATGCGCCAGGTTGCGGGGCGTGCGACCACGGCGCGCGTCGCCCCTAACAGCCTGCGCGCCAAGGCCGCGGCAGAGCGCAGCCAGACGCAAAAGAAGGTCATCGTCTTCTCGATCGCCATCGCCATCGTCGCGGTCATCGCCTGCACCGGCGCCATCCTTATAACCACCGCCGGTGAGGGTCTGGGCGAGCGCCCCGAGCCAATCCTTTCGTCGCGCACGACCGAGAGCGATGCAAATGGCAACACCCAGTCGCAGGATCAGCAGGCACAGGCGGACGGCACGCAAGACAGTTCTACCTCTGCCGATTCGTCCTCGAACACCCAAAGCCAATCGCAGGGCACCGATTCCTCTACGGCCAGCAGTAGCACGCCGTCCGGCACGACCGACTCAAGCCAAACGACTGACGGTTCGCAGCCGAGCACGGGCGGCCAGACGAGCGACACCGCTTCGGGAACGGGCACAGCAGACAGCAGCAACACCAACAGCTCGAACAGCTCGAGCGGAACCGCGTCCGGCACGGCATCTGACAACTCGAGCCAAGGCACGGCATCGGGCAACTAAGCACATTTGCCTCTCATAGATAACCGACCTGTACAACGGGCGCGAATCGAAAGCGGTTCGCGCCCGTTTGCCTTGGGCGCCGCTATGGCGAACGCCATGCGATGGTAAGATGCTTTACATGTGTAAAGAGGAGATTTGCCATGAGCAAGACAATAGTTAGGCCCACGCTTTCGCTGGGCAACCACATCTATCTGTATCGCCTGCTGCGCGATGCGATTGGATGCGGCAAGCAAACGTTTATGACGCAGGTCGAGGAGGCGCTCGCCGCCGGCGACATGACCGCTTATGACCTGGGCTTCGAGTCCACGCGCGAGCTGCTCGAGGAGCTCAACGACTGCATTAAGCTGACCGTCTTTAAGGGCGGCCGCCTGTATGCCACCGTCATCGCCAACGAGGCCTGGGATGTCGCCCTTGCCAAGGGCGAGGACAAGCCCAAGGCTGCCAAGGGCGCCAAGCAGTCCTACAAAAAGAAGAAGCGCGGCGAGAAGGACCTCAAGGCCGTGCGTCCCAAGCACGTTAAGCGTCCCGAGCCCGAAGCCATGGTTGAAGCCGTGCCGGAACCCGAGCCCGAGACAGAGATCGAAGTCACTATTGAGGTAACAGCAAAAGCCGAAACCGAAATCGCCGCCACGACCGATCCCGAAGTCATATCCGAGCAGGAAGCCACTGCTGAGCTCAACGAGGCTCCCAAGTCGACAACCGAAGAAGCCGCTGACCAACCCGAGACGCCTGCGTTCCAAAACAGCGATGTCTTTGGCAACGAGGCCGAGGACGATCAGTCCGACGAGCCCAACGATCAAGACGCTACCGAGTCGACACCAGAGCCCGAGACGCCGCAGCCCGCCATCTCGCTCACGGTCGTCTATGACCCTGAGAACGCCAACGCCGGCATCACCACCATGGCATCCACGCCCATCGAGGCAAAGTCGAGCGTCGAGAACGAGAACGCGACGCAGGTTGAGGTTGAAACTGAAGCTGCAGACGCGCCCGTCACCGTGAAGCCCGCAGATTCCACAATCAAGCCGGAAGCGACGCCGGAGCCCGCACCCGTCATCGAATCCGTGCCCGCCTCTGCTTGCGACCAAATTCCCTCACCGGCACCGACTTCGGTACCCGTAGCGGCCCCAACCCCCGCACCCGCAGCACCGACCATCCCCGAGGACTTCCCCGTCGATTTCGCAACCGAGGTCTTCTGCCCCGGTCCGCTTCTGCACCAGTTGTCGACCTATCTCCCCTACGGCGCCGACACGCTCGGCATCGTCGGCGAGTACTACTGGATCGCCCGCGAGCGCGGTACCATCGAGGCCGCGCGAAACCGCGCAATCTTCCCCCTGCGCTACACGCAGGCCGGCGAGCGCCACGAAGTCACCGTGCGCATCCGCCGCAACACCACCGGCGGTCTCGGAGCCGCCTGGGCCATCGACAAAGTCGAAGAACCCGAGCAGTAACGACAAACGGCTCAAATCCAAATCAGGATTTGAGCCGTTTTTATTTGTTGATGTTCCATGACCAACAGCGAGCGGGCCGCAAGTGCCCCAGGTTGCCGTGAAAGAGGAGCGACGCGTACTTTGGTACGCGAGCGACGGTTTGAACGACAAGATGGGGCGCTTGCGGCCCGCGCAGCGTCGAGCAGTTACGCGGTTTGGTAAAACCGCGTAACAAATTAGTCGCGCGTGAGCTTGCGGTGGATACGATGCGGCTGGGCTGCGTCCTCGCCAAGGCGCTCGATGCGGTTGGCCTGATAGGCCTCGAAGTTGCCCTCAAACCAATACCAGTTGCCCGGATTCTCGTCGGTGCCCTCCCACGCTAGAATGTGCGTGGCGACGCGGTCCAGGAACATACGGTCGTGGCTAATGACCACCGAGCAGCCCGGGAACTCGAGCAGCGCCGCTTCGAGCGAGGACAGCGTCTCGACGTCGAGGTCATTCGTGGGCTCGTCGAGAAGCAGCAGGTTGCCGCCCTGCTTGAGCGTAAGCGCCAAGTTCAGACGGTTGCGCTCGCCACCGGAGAGTACGCCGGCGCGCTTCTGCTGGTCCTGGCCTTTAAAGCCAAAGCTCGCCACATAAGCACGGCTCGGAACCTCGGTCTCACCGACCATCATGTGGTCCAGGCCATCCGAGACGACCTCCCACAGGTTCTTATCGGGGTCGATGCCGGAACGGTTCTGATCGACATAGGAGATCTTGACGGTCTCGCCCACCTCGAGCTCGCCCGAAGTCAGCGGCTCCAGGCCCACGATGGTCTTGAACAGCGTGGTTTTGCCCACACCGTTGGGGCCGATGACACCCACGATACCGTTGCGCGGCAGGGTGAACGATAGGTCGTCGATGAGCACACGGCCATCGAACTCCTTGTGCAGGTGATGAGCCTCGAGCACCTTGTTGCCCAGACGCGGGCCCACGGGGATGCGGATGTCGGTCCAGTCGAGCTTCTGGCTTGCGCGGGCCTCGGCCTCCATCTCCTCGTAACGAGCCAGACGGGCCTTGTTCTTGGCCTGGCGAGCCTTGGGCGAGCTGCGTACCCACTCGAGCTCGGCCTCCATGCGCTTGGCGAGCTTGGCGTCGCGGTTGCCCTGCGCCTCGATACGGGCGGCCTTGGTCTCCAGATACGTGGAGTAGTTGCCCTTGTAGGGATAAAGGTGACCGCGGTCTACCTCGCAGATCCACTCGGCAACGTTATCCAGGAAGTAGCGATCGTGCGTGACGGCAAGCACCGCGCCCTGGTAGTTGTGCAGGAAGTGCTCGAGCCACAGGATCGATTCGGCGTCCAGGTGGTTCGTGGGCTCGTCGAGCAGCAGCAGGTCGGGAGCCTCGAGCAGCAGCTTGCACAGGGCCACGCGACGGCGCTCGCCGCCGGAAAGCACGTTGACCGGCATGTCGGAATCGGGCAGCTGCAGGGCGTCCATGGCCTGGCCGAGCTTGGAATCGATATCCCAGCCGTCGGCGGCGTCGATCTCGGTCTGCAGCTTGCCCATCTCTTCCATCAGGGCGTCGAAGTCGGCGTCCGGATTGGCCATCTCCTCACCGATTTCATTGAATCGGGCGACCTTCTCGGCAATCGGGCCGAACGCCATCTTGATGTTCTCGCCCACGGTCTTGGTGTCGTCCAGCGGCGGCTCCTGCTGCAGGATGCCGACCGTGAAGCCCGGGGTCAGGCTGGCCTCGCCGTTGCTCACGGTCTCCAGGCCGGCCATGATCTTGAGCAGGGTGGACTTACCCATGCCGTTCGGGCCCACGACGCCGATCTTTGCGCCGGGCAGGAAGCTCAGGGTCACGTCATCGAGAATCACGCGGTCGCCGTAAGACTTGCGGGCCTTGATCATCTGAAATACGAATTCTGCCATGTTGTGCAGTTACTCCTTAAAAAGGGGTTGAAATTCCGCTGTTTCTTTAGTCTTTAGTTTGTGATGGATACGCTGTGTGCAGCGCGGAGCACGCCCCCGAATCACGGATCGCGGTGCGCCGCGTCAGGCCTGTGCCGCCCTGTCCGCATAACGATCGAATCCACGCCAAACCACCGCCCACCATGGTATCGGAAGGGCTGGAATGGCGGGCGTCGCTATGGCTTGGAGGGGTAATGGATGGGCCTGACATTGCCGTGGCGCGACGCGCCGGGCGGCGCGCCGTGGTCCAGTGATGCTGTAGTATATCCTCTTGTGCTTCATTGAGGTACAGATGGCCCCGTAGCTCAGTTGGTTAGAGCGCCGCCCTGTCACGGCGGAGGTCACCGGTTCAAGTCCGGCCGGGGTCGCCACCAAGCTCCTGACAAATGTCAGGAGCTTTTTTGTTCTTTTGCCGTATTTCGTGGTGTAGGGCGAAATATGGGGTTATAGGCCAAAATGTGTGTCTGGTGTTTAGTCGTTTGATGGCCATTCGACTCTGGCATGGAAGCTGTTTCAGTCGATGCCGATGCCGTATCGCATGGAAATACCGAAGGTTTCGTGCTGGCCTTGGGGCTCTGCTCGACACGCCGATAGTCTGAATGACAACGTTTGCTATTGAATGACAACGTTAGCGTTAACAGTGCTTATAAATGGTGAAAAACGTGTGCAGGGTCACATTGGCAGAACGTGCGCGAGATATGACAAATCATGAAAAATACGCTATGGGAGGTCATGGCAACTCGTTACTATTTTCGCTGTCTCGTACGCCACACAAGCCTTCAAGGAGTAAGCCATGACCACGCTCGCCATTGATATCGGAGGAACTAAGATCGCCGCCGCCGTCTGCGATGAAAACGATAGCATCATCCAG
>ERZ827440.332-NODE-332-length-70475-cov-4.836382_pt1 | contig 70475 bp, 58 predicted proteins | sample MGYA00519774_ERZ827440 | MGnify/ENA primary metagenome ERZ827440 (study PRJEB31778, sample SAMEA3449302) | human gut metagenome | biome: human gut; feature: human-associated habitat; material: faeces | place: United Kingdom | collected 2010/2012 ... | reverse complement strand
CCCGTCATGGCTGTAGTGCGATTATCCAAAATACAAATCGTACCTGCACCTTTGTTATAGATCGTGTTAAGCAGAGAAGTAAGTCCCGAATGAGCAAATGTCGAATCCCCGATTACCGCCACAACCGGTCTATGTTCTCCTTCGAGTGCAAGTTCAAAGCCATGAGCCATAGAAATGGAAGCACCCATATCAAGGGTGGTGTCCATAGCGGAAAGTGGAGGTAGGGCCCCTAAGGTATAACACCCAATATCGCCCGTTACAAGAGCGCGAAGACGTGAGAGCTCTTTAAAAATAATACGATGAGGACATCCAGGACATAGCGCAGGAGGCCTATTAGGCACATCACGTTCCTCTTTACGATGCTGTGGAAGCTCTGAACCAAAAGAAACACGAATCGCATTAGGTGTTAATTCGCCATCAGGAGGCAGGGGCGATACAAACTCATCAAGCACAACGCCACATGACTTTACTGCATCTGAAAGATAGGTTGAAGCCTCCTCCACAACGAAAACTTTATCAACCGAATCAGCAAAAGCACGTAATGCCTCTTGAGGAAGAGGCCAGGTGATACCAAGCTTGAAGATATCTGCATCGGGACACGCCTCTTTGACATGCTGATAGACCGATCCGGCGCAAATAATCCCTTGGCGCGAAGAGGAATCTGCGCCGTTATGAGAAGCTCTCTCGATCACATTATAGGAGCAGGTTTCCACCCATTTCCGTAAAGAAGCAACCCGCTCTACAAGCACTTTTCGGCGAGGTTTAGCAAAAGCGGGCATCATTACCCATTTTCCTGGGTCCTTCTCATAGGGTTTTTTTTCGACCTTTAAACGCTTGGAAGTCTCAACAGGAGATTTTGTGTGAGAAACACGAACGGTAGAACGCATCATGATGGGCGTATCAAATTGCTCGGAAATATCATACGCATCTTTAGCAAAATGATAGGCCTCAGAAGAATCAGCAGGTTCAAAAACAGGAATCATAGATGCCATAGCGTAATAGCGGGAATCCTGCTCGTTTTGAGACGAAAACATTCCCGGATCATCCGCAGCAAGTAAAAGGAGACCTCCGTTTACACCGGTATAGGCTGCCGTAAAAAGAGGATCAGCACACACATTTACTCCCACATGCTTCATGGTAACCAGAGAGCGAGCACCAGCTGCTGAAGCACCAACTGCAACCTCGAGGGCAACTTTTTCATTTGGGCACCATTCCGCGTATACCTCGGGTAATTCCGCAAACGCTTCCATGGTTTCTGTGGAAGGAGTTCCCGGATAGGCTGTTCCTATATGACAACCAGCTTCCCAGGCACCCTGGGCAATTGCTTCATTTCCCGAAAGAAGCTTCATACACCTATCTCCTCTTTATTCAGCGTAACGTAAAATAAAACACCCGATTTGAATGATGTCTCTATCTGAGAGCATGGTGTGATCAACATTGGTATTGTTGACCCACACTCCATTAAAGGATTCCGTATCCCTGATAGACCAGCCATCTCCCACACGCTCGAGAAGTGCATGTTGACGTGATACTGTCATATCATTCAAAAAAACTTCGCACTTAGGAGAACGACCAATTGAGGCACGATCCCCCGTTAGCTGATATACCAATCCTTCCTGCTTACCATATAAAACAGTCAAAGTAGGCACTGAGGTAGTTGTGTTAGGTATATCGGCAGCTTCGGGCTCTAACGATACTACCTTAAATTCCTCCGTTGTATCCTGAAGACGATAACCGCAAGCGGCACACGCTTCATCTTGAGGATTAAGCGGACTATTGCATACAGGGCATCGATCCATTTTTCCTCCTTGAAAACTAGTAACTAGTTCGATTGAGTTATTGTTGCATTACTTCCGTAAATAAGAGGAGTGGTATTTACCACAACACTTTCAGCTGATGTTTGCTGACCGCTAAATCCTCTCATTAAGCGATCCCACCAAATACCAATTCCTTCAATAAAGTTTGGAGCACTACAAGATTCTGCGGCCACGATATCGCAGGATGCTATTTCTTTATTATGCTGGAAAAACTTTGCCGTTCCCACTTTCTGACCTGCACTTACATCGCCTGATACCGTATCGAACTCCAGCTGTTGGCTCACATTGCCATCAAAGGAAAATACTTCCACCTGAGCTTGAGGATCAGAAAGAGTTGCTTTGAAGGTTTTATCAATCCATCCTGAATGACTAACATAGGCAACAACTGGTACCTCGCTTGACTGTCCATCGCTTGTGGTCATAGTTGTTGTTTCAGGACTGTGAGCAAGGGCATAATCGATGGTGTTATTAAACACCCAATCATCAAGAGTGGTTGCATCACTGAATCTTTGTTGTTCAGAATTAGAATTCAGTACAACTGCATATAAGGTTTTTCCATCTCGCTCAACAGCGCCTGCAAAACACTGACCAGCTTTTTCAGTGAAACCTGTTTTAACACCACAGGCCCCCTCATATGAACCAATCAAAATATCAGTCGATTCAAGCGGAATATCTGCCGTGGCACCATTTCGAGATACCTGAATAGTAGCTCCATCCATCGAAACAATCGATCGGAAGGTGTCGTTTTTCATCACTTCAGAAACCATAGTCGCAACATCTTTTGCAGAGCAATACATTTCTGCATCATGTTGGTCGATATCAAGACCATGAGGGTTTGCAAAAAGCGTGTTGGTCATACCAAGTTCTTGCGCCTTTTTGTTCATAGCATACACAAAAGCATCATAGGCAGAATCCGGCACATTGGAGTCTCCCTGCTCTTGTAACTGTTGTTTGATAGAATCACCCATCGACTCAGCAATAGCTTGAGCAGCATCATTACCAGAAGGAATCATAAGAGCTTTAAGAGCAGTCTCAAGATTCATCGAGTCACCTGCTTGCAGCATTGCAGAAGACTCGCCAATAGTAGCAGCGGTTTGGCTCACGTTGATAGTGGTATTTTGCGGATCCCCATACTCAAGCGCAATAAGCGCAGTCATTACTTTCGTGATGGAAGCGATGTGCGTTTGGGTGTCTGCCCCTCGTTCAAAATATACTTTTCCCTGGTCATCAACAACATAAGCATACTCCGCTACAACATTGGGACAAGAAGAAGCACTCAGACCGCGAGATTCAACACTCAGTCCTGCAACAACGTCTGATTGCCTTACATCAGCTTGAGCAGTAGAGGGACATAATCCTGCGACGAGCGTCACACAAAGAAGAAAAGCACTTAAACAAGCACCTATTTTTGTATGATCCGAAACCCAAAAATCAAACTTAGTTAACGCCATAAACATCTTTCGTCTTGTGTACCTTATTTCTGCACTGAAAAAGTTTACCATCCTATAAAGCTCCCATGGCTCACAGAAAAGCTTTGGAGCAATTCTCATAATAAAACAAGTACTTCTCCGTATTTCAATCACAAAGTAATGAAACACACGTTTATAAAAGTAAGCAAAAGAAGTGCACAACGCTAAGCAGTACCTTTTACGATAACCTCATCTTTAGGAGCGTAGTTAGATTCAAAAACATCTTCGTGCAAAATAGTTCCCTGTGAATCTTTAACGATACGGGTAATAGAAATACTACTGCCATTAACACCTGTTGTTTCCACGTATTCGGTTCCTTCGGCTACCGTATCGTCAGTTTTATACTTAACCGAATAAGGCTCGCCCTTCTGCCATTCACCATAATCAGTTGTTACTTGATACCCGGGATCAACGCCCCAAAGGGTGGCGGTAACAGAAGAATTGGTATAGGACATGACTAAAATCACATCGGATGAAGTGTCATTTTGCCACACAAGATCCAAATAAGGATAGGCAATAGCAGCATCTCTTCCTTCGGGATAGCTTTCAATTCGAAGGGTATGGTTATGCCTCTCTGTAATAGGATACCCCGCATCATAAATGGCATTAAACACCGTCGTTGCTACCTGGCAAATTCCGCCACCAATTGCATCAGAGTATTCTCCACCGACAATAGCGCCGGCGTTTTGATAGCCCTTATCCTCAGTGGCTTCGCCAGCCGTATCATTAAACGACCATGTTCCACCATTTGCTTTAATGATTGAGTTAGTCAGCAAATTAGCAGCTGTATGAATATTGACGGTTCGCGCCTCAGCACCCGAGGAATACTGGGTGGTAAAGGTAGAAATCTCCCCAATAAGACCAAAATCAACAGCGTCATCAAAAGACACCGTGGAGGGCAAGTCGGTAGAAGCAAGCTCAATGGTAGGAGCTTCGCTACGAGATTCACTTACAAAAAAGTTATCGTTCATTGAAGAAATAGCATCTGTTATTAAAGGCACCGTGCCCGTAGCATTTGAGGAAACACTGATAGTGCCCTGGTCGTCCTTAGAAAAGGTTACCTGTAAATTGGAAAGTTGAATATTGGAATGAAGCGAAGACAAGATAGCTTTTTTTGCAAGTGCTTCATCGAAAAGCGGCTTTAAGATCCACGAATCCCCAACTTGTTCTACTGAGGTAGTAATCCAAGCAGCAAGATCATTACGAGACGCTGTCCAGGATTGGTCCTCAAAGGAAAACGTTGCCCCTGAAGCAAGAGAAGCATTTATTTTATCGGCACAATTTCGAGCAAGATCCTCGGTAATTTGCAAAGGCATGTACTGAGTCTCAAGCACATAGGAGTTTCCTTGGTTGGCCCCAAAATAGGTCTCGTTCAAACGAGAGGTAAGCCAATCACGCACCACTTCGTTACCATCATGTCCAGAAGTTATAGAGGCAATACCTTCGTCATTCATCTCGATATTGTAATTTTGGCGTTCATTACCTACCGCAGCAGTCATTTCAGAGAGTGTCTCACTAAGCGTTGTCTCGTTATAGGTACATTCGGGCGTAAAATGCCAACCATTCACAGCCGATTGTATGCGAGCGATGATACCGCCTGTTTGTCTGCCTACCTGAAACGCTTGATCAACCATCCCTTCCACATCAAAAGTGGCATCGAGCTTACTTGCGGGAAGCGTCCATTGAGTGCGGGTATCAAGAGATTCTTCGTAAGAGATCTGTTCTTCGATATTTCCTACATCTTCAGGGGTTTGGGGGTTTTCCTTGGCATCCTCTGAAGAATAAAAGGTGGGAACATTTTCAGAAACACGAGGTGAATAATATCCGGAGACCTGATCGATTGCTTCTTGGCGCGTAAGGCCCGAAACATCAATGTCTCCAATCGAAACGCCCTGATAGATTTTGTCACCGTTTAGCAGCGAATCTATTCCATAGGCACTGCCGCCAACAAGTAGAAGAACTACCAGTAAAAGTGCAATTCCAAACGGAAATCTCGAGCGACGTGAAACGCTATGAACAGGAATTGCACCACGTCCGGACGATTTTGTACCGCTAGAGCCCAGGCGGGAAGCGCTATATGGGCCTTTGGAATGACGTCCACCTACAGATCTGCCTCGAACATTATCAGCACGTTTTGCTGATTGGTTATTTTGATTCCAAATAGTGCTCGAGAAATTCTGTTCAGCGATTGAAGCGGAAGAGAAATCCCTAGAGTTTTTCACCGAACCACGACGTGAAACACCTGAAGCTCGTTTTGAGCGATTCGATGATGAAGGATGAGATTTCACAGAGGAATCGTGAGATGAATTTGGATTGCTCGTAACTACCGCAGGACGAGAGGCTCGCGATGGTTTTGTTTGAGCAGCAACAGACGTACGCGGCTTAAAAGAACGCTGTACAGGGGACTTTTGGTGCGACACATATGCTCTTTTTTGTTGAGAAGAAGCGGAATCCTTTACCCAAGAATTTCCTTCAGAACCGCGTTTTTCATCAAGAGCTGCACGAGCACGAATTTCATTTATACGAGCCGAAGAACGAAGAGATGATTGTCCCTGAGCTTGCAAATCGGAACTTGATAAGGAACGAGTAGAATCCTTTTGAGAAAAGCTAGATTGTCGGGAAAAAGAGGCACGACTAGCCCTTCGGGGTGACGGATGCTTATTGCCATCTCCTCGAAATTGAAACTGAGAACTATGGGAACGTTTTGTGGGCATTCCCTACCGAATCTCCTCCCCTATATTCTGCTCTTCGCGCATGGCTTTTCGCATGCCTTTATATCCTTTAACAATATAGTAGGTCGTAGTGCCAATCATCAATAGTAATCCAGCATAAACAAACCAGAAGCCCCAAGAATACGGTTCAAATGAAAATCCAGGTAGCCATGAAGCAGATACCAAACCAAGCCCATTAAGAAGAGGCATATTCAAAAGAATTCCTGCAAAACCGATATAAAGAAGTGTCGTTGCTACCTTGCCTGGATAAATAACCGGAACACGAACCTTCCAACTTCTTATCAAATACGATCCTCCAGCCAGCATAAAAAGATCGCGAAGCACCACAACAAGCACAATCCACAGCGGTAGACGACCTACCAAAAGTAGGCCTACTACGCCTGATATCATGAGGAACCGGTCAACAAAAGGATCGAGCAATTGCCCAAGTTTGGAAACAGAATTAGTGCGACGAGCTACCTGGCCATCAACCCAATCGGTTGAAGCCGCAATAGCAAAGACAAGCGTGGCAGCCAGGTTGAATCCTTGTAACAGGAGAATTAAAAAAACAGGTATCATGCAAAACCTGATAAAAGAAAGAAAATTAGGAAGCGTGAAAATCTTATTACTTGCTTCGTATTCTTCAGGTTTTTTATGGTGAGCCATAGCGCAATCCTCCATAAAAGAACCGGGTTGAGTGCCCGGTTCTCATACCTCTATTCAACTGCAACAAGAAGATCTCTAATTCTGTTCTGCCTTAGCCTTCTCTCTTGCAGCCTTAGCCTCTTTTGCAGCCTTGATTCTAGCAGCTTTTTCTGCTTCTTTGCGCGCGAGCTCAGCCTTTTCTTCTTCTGTAGGCTCTGGTTTCGAAATTGTTACTTTTGTCTTCTCCGTACTTGGATGAACAAGCACTGGTTTCATCGTAATGCACGACTTCGGACACTCACGAACACATGAACCGCATTGGATACATGCAAAATGATCAATAGTCCATGTTTGATCATTTTTGTTAACCGAGATCGCATTAGTAGGACAGCGCTTTTCGCAAATACTGCAATAAATACAATCAGAATAGTCGTATTCTATAAGGCCCTTCATGCATGCAGGATGCTCAGGTTCTTCGAAGGGATACCGAATGGTTTCCGGCTTCTTAAACAACGAGCGAAGGGTCATCTTTCCTAATTTAAAACCACCCATTTCGCTCCTACCTTTCCGTACAGCTAATGCAAGGGTCAATTGAAAGAACAATCATATTGACATCCGCTATTTCGCATCCCTTAAGGGCCATAGTCATACCTGCAAGATTTTGCGAAGTTGGTGTGCGGATGCGCATACGTTCAAGATTCTTCGTACCATTACCACTGCAGTAATAAAATACCTCACCGCGAGGTTGCTCCAAAATATTGCACGCTTCAGAACCGTCAGCCGGAGCGCCTTTAACAGGAATATGAACAGGACCATCCGGGATCTTATCAATCAACTCATTAATAATGTCGATTGACTGTAATACCTCAAGGGCACGAACTCTCACACGAGCATAGCAATCCCCAGCAGTATCCATGATAGGTTCAAAAGACGAGAGATCACCATAGCCACCAATACCGAGACAGCGAACATCGTTATTAACATTGCTTGCGCGAGCAAATGGACCAACCATGCCATATTCAAAAGCATGCTCTTCGTCAATTACTCCAACGCCAACAGTACGATTCTTTACCGATGAATCCTTCAAAAAAGCGTTGCAGATCTCGCCATACTCTTTTTTCAACCCGTTAAGCGTATCCTTAATTGACTGGAGCATTGGCGCATCAATATCCTTGGTAACACCGCCAAGAAGCGTGTAGGAAAGAATAACGCGGCCACCAGCTACAGCTTCGAAAATATCAAGAATGCGTTCACGTAAGCGCCAGGTGTGCATAAACAGGCTCTCATATCCAAAGGCATCAGCAGCCAAGCCCATCCACAAAAGATGAGAATGAATACGGGAAAGCTCATGCATAATAGTACGCAAATACTCAGCACGTTTTGGTACTTCAGCACCCATAAGGGTTTCAACAGCCTGAGCATAACCGTAGCTATGTCCAAAGGCGCAAATACCACAAATGCGCTCAGCAACATAGATGTATTGGTGTATATCGCGTGTTTCAACAAGCTTCTCAAGCCCGCGATGGATAAATCCGATCTGAGGCAGAACATCAACAACCGTTTCATCCTGAACGACAAGATCTAAATGTACGGGTTCTGGTAAAACAGGATGCTGGGGGCCAAAGGGTATTACTTGTGCTTTTCCCATCTCTACTCCCCTTCCTTAGATTCTTGTTGCTTTGCGGCAGCTTGCTTTGCAGCACGTTTCGCTTTAGCTTCCATAGCAGCACGAACTTTAGCTGCTTTTTCAGGATCCATTCCTGCAAGCTTTGCTTCAATTTCTTCGGCACGACTGTTTGTTTCAGCTTGCATAGCAGAGGAAGCCTTGGTATCACCATCTTCTGACTGCGCAGCTTTAGCGCGAGCTTCACGAGCCGCTTTTGCCGCAGCAATTTTTGCTGCCTTTTCGCGAGCAGCAAGTTGTTCAGGAGTGATAATAGTCATCGGAGCGTCAACTCCATCAGCGAACTTATAGAAGTTGCCCTTGAAATCTAAAACATTGCCTTCAATGTTGACGCCGTAGAGCTCTTGAGCTTCATTTTCAAAAACAAAAGCAGAAATGAAGAGCTCTGTTACAGACGGAACAACCGTTTCATCCTTAATGATTCCGCCGATTTTGAAATTTACAATTTCTTCGCCCATTACAAAAGTGTATATAAGCGTTATCGTATTGTCTCGTTCGAGCTTAGGAAGAAGCTGATCAAAACGATAACCTTTTTCTTTATATTCCTTGCACGTATCAAGTAGCTTATCAAGTGCCAAGGGTCGAAAGTCTTGTTTTAATGACATAACTAGGCACCTTTCTTTTGTTCAGCCAGCTTTTTTGCCTTCTCTTCAAGAACTGCAACACCCTGAACAACCGCGTCGATAATGGCCTCGGGTCTTACCGCACATCCCGGAGCATACACATCAACCGGAATGGCCTGATCAATACCGCCAATGACGTTATAGCAATCATGGAATATGCCACCAGAGCACGCACATACACCACAGGCAACTACCACTTTAGGTTCAACCATTTGGTTATAAATCTCTTGAATGACGCTTATATTACGCTGATTCACGCTACCCGTTACCAGGAAAATGTCAGCATGCTTAGGATTGCCAGTATTAACAACACCAAAACGTTCGGCATCATAAAGAGGAGTTAGCGCAGCAAGAACCTCAATGTCGCAGCCGTTACAGCTTGAACCGTCATAGTGAATAATCCAAGGAGATTTAGAAATTGCAGACATATCTTCTCCTTACAGATAAATAAGTAAACCAATATTAATGCCTGCGCATACAAGTGTTACCACCCAAGCAGACTTCAGAAGAAGCTGCCATTTCACGCGGGCAAAATTGTTGTCGATCCAAATCTCAAGCAAATAGATAAGCACGAGAGCAACGATAACAACAGGAATACACACAGGATTGCCCCAGACAAAAAACATTGCAACCCATGCTAGGAACAAAATGTTTTCACACCAGTGCATAATCTCAACTTGGCCAAGCACCTTACCTGACATTTCAGTGGTTACGCCCTTAACCAAATCCTGATGAGCATGATGAGAATACGATAAGTCAAAAGGAGACTTACGAAGCTTAATTGTCAGAATGAAAAGCAAGCCTAAAAACACACCGAGAGCAGGGCCAATAACAGGATATTCAAGGTGCAGTACTGTTGCGACATTGAAGCTTCCCGTTGCCAAGAAAAAGCCAACAGCTAAAAGCAATACCATGGGCTCATAGGCCATTACCTGAAGAGTTTCTCGATGTGCACCAACTTCAGCATAAGGGGATCGAGCAGCGTACGCAGCCATGATAAACAACATTTCAGCTAAAGTGACAATAAAAATACAAAGCAGTAAATTGCCACCACTAAAGAAAACACCGCCGGCAATGAACGTGAAAATCAAAGCCCAGAAAACATAAGTTCCAATCGCAGTATTAACTGCAGAATTTTCTTTAGAAAAAAGTTTTCTCACATCGTAATAAGGCTGAAGCAGGGGAGGTCCGACACGACCTTGCATACGAGCAGTAACCTTTCGGTCAAGACCAGCAAGCAAGCAGCCAAGAACCGTTGCTACAACCGCAAATACAACCGAGGCAAGAAGCGTGATAAGAATTGAAATTATCGTATTCATTCAGTATCTCCTTTGCCTAAAAAATCCCGATGGTAGCAGTTACGTATACTGCCCAAACAAATGCAGCAGCTAAAAGCAGATAGCAAGCAATTGTTCCAATAGGACGAATCTTCGCTTCTCCAAAAACTGGCTCAAGATACCAGTTTCGTGCAGTTGCCGCAGTAGGCTGCGAGAGTGAATTAATAAACGTTCGTTGCGCATTATCGACAGAAATTCCCGAAAGATATGCGTCAGCAACATGAACATTTTTCTTGAATTTGCGCATACCACCAAGAAGAACGACAGCCATTACTAAGCAGATGATTGCTGCAATATAAAGATCGTCATCCAGGATAGGCTGAATGGCTATACCAAGAACTGAAGCAATATAAGGCTCAATGAGGTAGTCAGACATTAATGGGATGGTTGCGCAACAAACAAGAGCAAGAATGGTAAAGGTCATCGTTGCAATCCACTCGCTCCAATGAACGGTTTTTTCGATACTCTCTGGCGTACCAGTAATACCTGCAAGTTTGCCAAGCCACTTTGCCCAGAACATAAAAGTGGCAGCAGAGCCAAAGGCTAGCATCAACAAAAGTGCAAATTGACGCGTGTCAACAAACGATACTAAGGTTGCCCATTTTGCAACAAGCATACCGAAAGGTGCTAAGAACATAATCATTATGCCGACAATCATCATACGCGATAAACGAGGCATACGCTCGAAAAGCAGGTCCATATCTTCGATATCACGAGAGCCAATGTGATGCTCGGCGGTTCCAACACAAAGGAACAAAAGACTTTTTGCAACTGCATGGAAGATTACCAACAGAATTGCAGCCCAAATAGCCTCAGCAGTACCTACACCCGCACACGCAGTAATTAAGCCAAGATTTGCAACAGTGGAATAAGCCAATACACGCTTACCGTTTGACTGGGAAATTGCCATCATCGAACACAGAAGAAACGTGATGCCACCAACTAAAATGACCAGGATGGAAGGGGCAAATGACACGGCATAAATAGGAGCGCATTTTATAAGCATAAAGACGCCCGCTTTTACCATAGTGGAAGAGTGCAGAAGCGCAGAAGTTGGCGTGGGTGCAACCATCGCTCCTAAAAGCCAGGTATGGAAAGGCATTTGCGCCGCTTTTGTAATACCCGCCAAACTCAGACAGGTAAGAGGCAGAACAACATACGTAGGCGCAATAGTGCCAAAAACAATAAAGTCCATAAAGTCAATGCAGCTAAGCTGAATTGCCAAATAGAACAAAGCAGCAAGGAATGCAATACCGCCAACGAGATTCATGATGATCTGGCGGAATGCATTATGTATGGCCTCATCAGTTTTAGTAAAGCCAATGAGCAAGAACGAGCAAAGCGTTGTAACTTCCCAAGCAGTGAAAAGCCAAACCAAATTATTGAAAAAGATAATGCCATACATTGCCGAGAGAAAAACAAACATCAAGGCAAAGAAAGTTGGTCTGCGATCGGGCATCTCTGTTTCAGGATGATGGATACCAAAATAAAAATCATGCATGTAACCGATTGAGTACACACAAATTCCGGTACCTACAATACCAATTATCAGTGCCATGATTAACGACAATGAATCGATATATAAGCTTCGTGTGCACTCAAGACCTTGAGCAAACATGAACTCATATACCAGGGTTCCAATAATTTGAATTAGTGCCAGTACCAATGCAGGAACGTTGCGATACTTCAATGCAAAGGCGATGATAGTGATCGCAATAAGCACGTCAACCCCAAGGAAAATGTAGTCCACATACACTGATTCAAACGAAAAATAAGTACCTGTTGTACCGATATTCACGACAACAAGCGCGATCGAAGCAACGGCTATTGCCGCTGAACCAATGCACACAATGACATTGCGGGGCTTAGATGTTCTAAAGATCATCAGTAAGGCCGCAATCACAAGCGGAAACAGGATAAGAAATCCAAGTATTTCCATGGGCATCCACCTCTTCTGGAACCGATACACAAAATCGCCCGAATGGCGATGTATCTACTCTAGTCGTAAAGAGTTGAACCTCTCCCCTATGATCGCGGGGGAAGCTAAATTGCTCGGTAAATGGAAAAGAATTTTCTTTATCAATTTGATCCTGAAGCCAAAAAACGCCTTCCTCACGAAGGAAAACACCTTAGGCCAAGGACGACCCTCATTTTTGTCAAAACACGACGAATCGGGGGATTTTTCTGTCCCAGGATACGAGATTGTGGACAAGTATCGTGAGGTCTTCATGACTCGGTACAAAAACTTAACGGTTAATTACCTGCATGAGATTATCTTCCTGTAACACTTCCCCCGATTCGAACACTTTTGACAAAAAACAGCTTACGTAATTGCTTAATTAACTTGCTCGATTAACTTGTTCGGCTCACTTAATGACCCAATTGACTTGTTCAGTCCATTTAATTGCCTAATTTGCTTGTCTCAGCCAATGACTTGCCTCGAGTTTCGGGTGCCATGATTATAGAAAGAACCAAACCAAAAACAACTAGTACAGCAGCAGCAAGCATTGTAGGGCCTCCCCCACATTGCTCAAGCATAATTGGTGCCCCATACGTTGAAACAATGGTTCCCACGCGAGAAATTGAGATTGGGATTCCCACCGCCGAAGCACGTACGGCTGTTGGGAAAAGCTCATTAGGATAGAGCCATTGCAGAATTCCAGGCCCGCCGCTGAAAAAGGCATAAAGCGCAAACGCAAAAATAACAACAATGAAGGGAGCGCTCGGAAATACTCCTAAAATAATGAGTCCTATTGCCATAAAAGCTAACGAGCCAATAAGAAGCGGCCTACGACCAACCGAATTAAGCCAAAACATGGCAGGAAACGTTCCGATCAGGAAGAACAGACTTACTGCAGCTTCTCCTAGAATAGATTCGCGGCCCTCTCCTAAGCCAAAAGCAGTCATGATGTCGGGCCCAAACGTATAAATGGCATACATCGGAACTACCTGACAGAGAATCATAAGACCAACGAAAACTACACGCTTTAAATAACCACCTTTAAATAATTGTCGAAGACTCGTGCGGCCTGTTTGCTCTTCTTCATTAAAGTCAACGTCCTCGCCGTAAACACGATTCATAACCTCACGTGCTTCAGTAATGCGTCCTTTTGCACGCAACCACAATGGAGATTCGGGAATATCATGTCGACCTATAAGAAGAATAAGGCACGGAACAGCGGCACTACCAAGCATCCATTTCCAACCATCAGCAAGAGGAAATAGCGCAAAGCCCACAAACGCTGCAGCAGTAGCACCAAAATACCACGCAGCACAAACCATGCCCATTGCAATGGCGCGGTACTTTTTAGAAGTAAATTCCGTAATCATTGCTGTTGAAATTGGATAATCAGCGCCAACAAAGAAACCAATAAGAAAACGAGCAAGCACCAGATGGATAGGCTCAGAAGAGAACATCGATAGGATAGATACGACACCGATTGCAATCATGTCGAGGATAAACATCTTGCGACGCCCAATGATGTCAGTTAAATATCCTCCTAAAATTGCGCCAACAAGAATGCCTAAAAACACTGAAGCGCCAATTGCGGCACTCCAGAAAGAATCAAGATTAAAAAGAGGTGTAATTTGAGTTAGTGCAACTCCGATTAAAGAAAGAGCATACCCCTCTAAGAATGCTCCCCCACTCGAAAAAAAGGTAATCTTTCTCAGAAAAGGTGTCATTGCGACATCGTCAATTGTTTTACGAGCGACATGCTTGATCGATCTGCTTACGCTTCCATCAGTCACTGCATCAACAACTACCTTTGGTGTAGTAACCGATCTTGCTAATCTTTTAAGATGCTGTCGCATAAATTCCACCTAGTCCTAGTCTCTCGCGCATATGCTCTGTTCGAAAATGGCTACGCTTCAAATATGTCATGTATGAATTTGCGCAAGTGAATACTGTTTCCAGAATCCATGCCATAGCAACACTCATTGAGCGGTATTGCAGAGAAGCAATTAATGTTTAAAACTCATATGTTAGCTATGACGAGGTTCGTTCACGAATCGAGAAGAAATACGAAGTTTGGCATGTGCCATTCACCCATTACAGGCGAACAAAGTGCTAAACCTCAATAAAACAGGCAAGCAATTAGTGTGCCACTAAAGAGCTGTTCAAAAGAAGAACAAAAGCTGTACTTGCCGTACCGTACAGCAAGCAAACTGCCGTCCTGCCGAATACAATAACTATACCACGACAAAACGCACATGCTTTTTACCCACTATGCCAATGAACATATCCCCATTTCAGCGGTACAGGAACGAAAGCAAATTCAATTATTCTTTTCAACTTAGGTATAAATTTTGCCATGTCCTATAACAAAAATGTGTTTTGGTTCCTCAATTGTTACTTAACCTTAATTGAACAAAAAGAAAAATTTGTTAAAAAGAAAGTTAGAGCAAAATACCTTTTCCGTTCATTTCTTGAAATATTCTGGCACCGACTTACCGCAAAACATAATCAAAAAAAAGATCAAGAAATATCGTAAAACCGCAGCTGAAGTCACTTATCAATCATGAACTGAGCTTGCTATGGTGCCACCTGCAACTACGCGATCTCCTTCATAGAGAACGACTGCCTGCCCAGGAGCAGCTCCTCGTATAGGCTCATCAAAACGAACTATGAGCTGATTGTCCCTATAGAGGGCAGAACCATTGCGCATACGAGCCCGATAATTTATTTTCGCCTGCACAGGTACCCAATCAAAAAATTCATCATGCGAAGGAAAAGAACACTTATTTGCGTAAAGGCTTTCTATCCCTGTTTCATACGAGCGACCGACGATTAAAGTATTTGTCTCGGTATTCTTTTCCAAAACAAACAACGGCTCACCCACAGCGACACCAAGCCCTTTTCTCTGCCCTATCGTGTAATATAACAGCCCACGATGTGTACCTAAAACCCTGCCTTGAACATCAACAATTGGACCTGGTTCAGGTTTGAAGTCGGCCTGCTCCACTTCGCTGATAAATTGCTCAATGAACGAAGCGTAATCACCATCAGGGATAAAGCAGATATCTTGGCTTTCGGCTTTTTGCGCGACCTCAAAACCTGCATCCAGCGCAAATTTTCTCGTTTGCACCTTGGTAAAAGCTCCTAGAGGAAATAACGTATGAGCAAGTAAATCTTGATCTATGTGATAGAGAACATAACTTTGATCTTTAGAAAGATCTGCAGCCTTATGAAGCTCATACGTTCGATTTTGATCGTTATATTTGATTTGTGCATAGTGACCAGTTGCGAGAAAATCACAATCCATTTCAATGCGAAGCTTATGCAAGATTCCAAACTTTATCTGCTTGTTGCATTCTATACAAGGATTTGGGGTAAACCCTGATATATAAGCACGACAAAAAGGCATCATGACCTCATCGGAAAACAAGCTGCGATAATCGATAACGATGTGCTCAATCCCTAATCTCTGAGCAACTTTTCGTGCATCAGCTGCCTCTTTGGAGCAAGCAAGAAGCTCGTCTTCACAAGGGTTTTCGGATAGTGAATCAAAAGGAGTAAGGACCATAGTAACTCCAATGACCTCATAGCCCTGTTCCAAGAGTAAAAGAGCTGCAACCGAGCTATCAACTCCACCGCTCATTGCACACAAAACTCGCTTCATTACTCACTTTTCCTCTCGTGAAAACATTCAGACCTTGAAAGGCGAATGCGCAACTTCTACTTCAACTAGAAACGAAACTACAAACTAGAACGTTATTCTGAATAAGGCATTTCTATACGTTGCACGCCTCGGTTCTTGCAAGAAAAATTCTTTTCTCGGGACACACTTTTTAATCGACATGCCATTAATCAGGCAAGCCCTCATTCATACTTCCGCTACGAAAACCCTCTAAATCGAGTGTTACGAAGGTAAATCCCTGATTTTTTATATACGGTATGACATCATCTCGAAAAGCTTTTGAGATCGCAACCTCAAAATCGTAAGGATCGACCTCAATACGTGCTAAATCGTTATGAACACGAAGTCTTACTCGAGAAAGCCCCCATAAGTGGAGTCTTTGCTCAATTGCGTCTATTTTTCTTAGCAGCTCCTCAGACAGAGAACAACCGTATGGAATTCGAGTGGCTAGACAAGCATTTGACTGCTTGTTCCAGGTCGTAAGACCTAATCGCCTTGATAAGTCACGAATGTCGGTTTTTGAGAATTCTGCTTCAAGAAAAGGACTTACCACGCCAAGTTCATGTAATGCCTGCAACCCTGGTCGATAGTCACCAAGATCATCAGTATTAGTGCCATCAGCAATGCTAGAAAAACCTTGCGAGGCAGCCTCTTGCTTCATAGCGCTAAATAAAGCCTTTTTGCAATAATAACAACGCTTAGGATCGTTGGACTTAACCTCAGGCAAGCTCAGTACCTCAGGCGAGCAAAATACCTGGCGAACACCGATCTTTTCGCAAAACGAACGAGCTTCTTCAAACTCAGAGGATGGTGTCATAGGAACACGTGCTGAAACAGCAAGGGCTTTTTCTCCTAATTCCTCGAAAGCAAGCTTCAAGAGCAAAGTTGAGTCTACGCCCCCCGAAAAAGCAATCGCGAGGCTGCCATGTGCTCTCAAGAGAGAACGGAGCCGCATTTCCTTTTCTCCTAATAAATCCATCGACCTCCTCGAATACGTAGGCAAAAAACAACCTAAACAACAAATATCATCTTAGAAAATAATTCACCCACATTATCAACGGCAAGTCCCAAAGAAATGCTTACAATTTAACAACAATTACCCGTTATTTCTATCGAGGAGCACTTATGGCAACTGTGTTATTTATCAATGCCTGCATGCGAGGTGACGAATCGCGCACCTTACAACTCTGCAAAGAATATCTTTCCACCAAAGCAGGTGATACCATCGAAGAAGTAAACCTCAATGAGCTTGGTCTTGAACCTTTTACGGGCGAAAAAGCACTCTACCGCATGAAAAAGCAGGCAGAAGGCGCTTGGGATGACCCCATTTTCTCTCTCGCAAAACAGATAAAACAAGTAGATGAAATCGTTATTGGAACCCCTTATTGGGATCTATCCTTTCCCGCAGCTCTTAAAACGTATTTAGAATATTGCTGCGTAGGTGATATCACTTTCCATTACACCGAAGAGGGACGCCCCGAGGGCCTCTGCCATTCGGAGAAACTCACCTATATCACAACTAGTGGTGGATTCATTGGCGATAAGAACTATGGGTATGATTACGTCTGTGGTCTTGCTGATATGCTCGCTTTAGGCACGCCTCGATTTATCAGCGCCGAAGGATTAGATATTATTGGCATGGATATTGAAGCTCAGATGAATAAAGCTCGCCAAGCACTCAGCCATCTTGATTAGAAGCTTATTTTCCAAACTTATTTTTTTGAATCTATTTGGCTTATCAACAGACAATCACTTATTCGAAAGTCTGTTCAAGGCACTTTCCCTTTATGATGGTGAAACATCCCAAGACAAAAGCCACAACAATAAGAGAAAGTGCCAATATCCATTCCGCTTCCCAGCTAATTTCCGCTACCCCCGCAAAAAGTGTTGCAGCACCTGCACCGGCAAGATTAACCACAATCGCAACACGAGAATATATAAGGGTATAATCGCGCGGCCCGGTAATCTGGCGAGTAAAAGTTGCTCCAAGAGCATCTACAGCAGCATAGAGAACACCGCACAAAAGTCCTCCTACATATATAAAGATAAAAGATACTGAAGCTCCAAACCACAAACACAGAATACTTAAAGCGCCACACACGCAAGGGATTGCAAGGGCTCCTAAAAGACTCTTATCACTAAGCGCTCCAAGCAAAACCTTACTCAGAGCAGAACACACCATAATGCATGCTGCTATAGCTGAAGCAAGCATGATCGCTTGCGTGCTTGTTATGCCAGCAATACCGTTATCTGCCAAATAATAGATATAAGTCGCGAAAAGATTTCCTACCACGGTCATCGCATTGAAAATGCCCATCGTTACCATAAGGGTATAAAACACAGGAGATCTAAACATTATTCGAGCAGACACACCCCACTGCTTGCCCTTTTTGGAACTCTTTTCCGAGACAGACTCAGATAAGGATGTATCACTAGATGCGATAGATGAACTTCCTTTATGAGATACCGCATAAGAGTCATCATGCGACGTACTCGCTTGGAAAGCAAAGGGATGAAGCCCAAGTTCGGAAGGATAACTTCGAATAAGAACGAGACTAGCTAGCAATCCAACTACTAATACTATGGCCGCGAAAATAAGGTAGGCAGCACGCCAGTTGCCGCATGAAAAAATGACGCCTCCTACCATACTCCAGAGAGCACCACCAACGCCCGACATTGAAAAACAAAGCCCGACAAAAAAGCCTGTTCGCACGGCAAACCAACGATTAATAAGAGTCGGAACAGCCAAAAACATCAAAGAAACAATACCGAGTCCTATAAGAATGCCTGAAATATAAAACTGCCAAATTTCAGACCAAAGTGCACAAAGACCCATTCCAAAAGCGACAAGACATACAGAAAGAGACAAAACCGCTCTTATATCAAAACGCTCCATCAAATTTCCCGCTAAGGGACAAGCAATCGCACCCAGCAAATATATCAAGGTGATAGTGAACGTAAACTGACTAGAGCTTGCCCCTAAATTTGAAGAAACAGGTACAACAAAAATTGACCAGGTGTTATACACCAAAGCACAAGGACCCAAGCATATAAGAATGCCTGCGAGAAGTATCATTACATGCCGAATAGACAAAGATGCTTTTTGCGTCGACAAGTTCAAAAAATTCCCTCTGCCGCTCCCGTAAATAGCGAAAGAATAGTACTAACTGCCATGCACTAGCTCATACGCATCATTACGAGACAAACCGTATTCTTTCCGCAAAATGCGCACGATATCTTTTTTAGTATGACTGCCCTCTTTGAGCAAAGCATCTACCCGCTCTTGAGAAGAGAGTCTAGCGTCTTCTCGTTGCGCTTCAATCTCAACTTCATTAGGAGCATCAATCACAACAACGATTTCCCCTTTGATACCGTCATGCTGCTCACGATCCTTAAACGCATCAAAAACATCGCCAACAGGACCACGAAGAATTTCCTCATGAACCTTTGTCAATTCACGACAGACCGCAACCCGACGATGTGGCATAAGCTCAGCAATCGCCTCCAGGGCAGAAACCAAACGTTGAGGGCTCTCATAAAAGATTACTACTGCATCGAGTGACTTCAGCTGTTCAAGCAAGCGCTTACGCTCCCCTGCTTTACGCGGGAAAAAAGCACCGAAATAAAATGATTGAGCAAAAAATCCGCTTGCAACATACGCGGTTGTGAGTGCCGTAGGACCAGGAAGAACTTCAACCTTTCCACCAGCACAAAGAACTGCATCTACCAAACGCTGACCAGGATCAGAAACGCCTGGCATTCCTGCATCGGAGGCATAAGCTATGGTTTCGCCCGCCAAAACACGGCTGGCTATTTGTTGAGCCTTTGCAGAAAGAGTTGCCTCATCCAAACGCTCAAGTGACTTACGTATACCAAGAACACTTAAAAGCTTGCCTGTTACACGCGTATCTTCGCAGCACACAACATCGCAATAAGAAAATGCTTTGCGAGCGCGTTCGGTGATATCCCCCAAATTGCCTAAGGGAGTTGGGCAAATTATGAGCTTACCCTCGCTTTTATTAACCATAGCTTAGCCTACTTTTATGCTTCTTATTCTTCAACCGCAGCGATTACTTCAACTTCAACAAGAGCACCTTTTGGCAATCCTGCAACCCCTACCGCAGAACGGGCAGGCAACTGCTTGCCAAAGGATTGTGCATACACTTCATTAAATTCTGAAAAATCGGAGATGTCATTAAGAAAACAAGTGGTTTTAATAACGTGATCAAAGTCAGTTCCCGCTGCCTCTAACAGACCTGCAACATTTTTCATAACCTGAGCAGATTGTTCTTGGATAGTGGAGCCAACAAGCTCTCCTGTTTCGGGATCAAGTGCAATCTGACCCGAAGCAAAAAGAATACCATTGACTACAACACCCTGAGAGTAAGGACCAATAGCTGCAGGAGCTTTTTTCGTGCTAATAGAATGCATACTTTCTTCCTTTTTACGAATTGGTAATATAACTAGTGATAACGTATCGCTGTTAAGAGAATATTTCATAACAGTGTATTCATACAATAGAGTAAAGGACATCTATGTTAACGCTCGCAACATTTGAAGAAGCTGCAAAAAAAGTTAAAGAAGTAACACAAGAAACGAAACTTATTTACAGCCATCATTTCAGCAAAGAAACCGGCAACGAAGTTTATTTGAAACCTGAAAACATGCAACGTACCGGTGCGTATAAAGTTCGTGGTGCTTACTATAAAATCAGCACCTTGACTGATGAAGAGCGCTCGCGTGGCCTTATCACTGCCTCTGCTGGTAACCATGCCCAAGGCGTTGCTTATGCAGCACGTAAATATGGTGTACCAGCAACGATCGTTATGCCTACCACCACTCCTCTCATTAAGGTTGAGCGCACTAAAGAACAAGGAGCAGAAGTAGTACTTGCAGGCGATGTTTACGACGAAGCGTATGAACATGCTCTAAAACTAGCTGAAGAGCGTTCCCTTACTTTTATTCATCCTTTTAATGATCCAATTCTTGCTGCTGGACAAGGTTCAATCGCCATGGAAATTGTTCAGGAGCTTCCTTTGGTTGATATCATTTTGGTGCCTATCGGAGGCGGCGGATTAGCTACAGGGGTGTCCACCTTGGCAAAAATGCTTAATCCCCGCATTAGCGTAATAGGTGTTGAACCAGCAGGGGCAGCCTGCATGAAAGCGTCTCTTGAAGCAGGACACGTAGTTAAGCTTCCTAGTGTCAATACAATTGCCGATGGTACTGCCGTACTTGAACCTGGCGACCAAATCTTCCCCTATATCCAGGAAAACATTGACGACATTATCACCGTAGAGGATGACGAGCTTATTGTTGCTTTCTTGGATATGGTTGAAAGCCATAAGATGATTGTAGAAAATTCTGGTCTTCTTACCGTTGCAGCTTTAAAGCATCTCGATGCTAAAGATAAAAAGATTGTTTCTATTTTGTCTGGCGGCAACATGGACGTAATTACCATGTCATCCGTGGTGCAGCACGGTCTTATTCAACGTGACCGAATTTTCACGGTTTCGGTTCTTTTGCCCGATCGTCCCGGCGAGCTTGTTCGAGTTGCCCAAACTATTGCCGATCAAAATGGCAATGTGGTACGGCTTGACCACAATCAGTTTGTTACCGCAAACAGAAATGCAGCAGTTGAACTACGAGTTACCATCGAAGCCTTTGGCACCGACCACAAAAAACGAATTGTCCAGGCTCTCGAAGATCACGGGTTCAGACCAAAACTTATTCAAGTACATCTCTAAATTACAAGTGGCGCTTTCTGCGCCACTTTTTGTCTTTTCATCAATTCGTTTTGCCCTTAAATACCACAAGCTAAATCATAAATAACTTTAACAAGAAAGATCGCAATAACGACAAGAGTGATTGGCCGAGCCACCAAGCTTCCCTTCGAGGTAAATTGATGCGACCCTAAGAAATTACCAGCGATGCAAAATACTCCCGCTAATAGCCCAAGAGGTATAAGAACTTGCCCATGATAGAGAAAGACTGCCAATGCGGAAAGATTTGTTGTCAGGTTAATCGCTTTTGTAATGCCTGCAGCTGCATCCAAGCGTAATTGCGCTATTCCGGTAAGCAAAAGCATAAGAAATGTTCCCGTGCCAGGTCCATAAAACCCATCATATATGCCAACGCAAAAAGCTATCATCGTGCAAATTACCATGGTTTTCTTCCCCGAAAGAGTAGAAACAACATCATTTGAAAGCTTCTTGGAACGCATAACGTAAAACGCCGTAAACGGCAGCACGACAATCAATAAAACTTTTAAGAAAAAATCATCAACAAGAAGTACTAAATTCGAACCCAAGCTTGATCCAAAAATAGCGCTTGCAACACAAGGAAGTGCAAGCTTTAACTGAATAAACCCTGATCTTGCATAATGCCAGGTAGAAACCAGAGTGCCTAAGGCGGAACCCAACTTATTTGTCGCAAGAGCAGCGTGAGTAGGAAGGCCTACAATCATAAAAGCGGGAAGAGAAATTAGACCTCCTCCTCCCGCAATAGAGTCAACATAACCCGCAATAAAAAGAAGAACACCTATTACGAGCAAACCCCACCAGGGTACGCCAAAGAAAATTTGAACTACCTCAAGAAACGCTTCCACTAAGCTCATACCATCCTTTGACGTTACAACTACTACTCTTGAGTTGAAATACTGTCTTTCACGACTTCCTCTTCTGTGCTAAAGACAGCACAGGTCTCCCCTGAATCGGGATGGCGAGGCAATTCATGAGGCTGACGCTGAGCAAGATCTTCCTCAAGATTTGCTTTAGCAACCGAAATCATAAGCTTAATACGATTGAGCTGATTAACCTCAGATGCACCTGGATCATAGTCAACTGCAACGATATTTGTTCCCTTGTAACGGCGGCGCAGTTCCTTAATAACCGCTTTACCAACTACATGGTTAGGTAGGCAGGCAAATGGCTGAGCGCACACAATATTAGGAGCGCCACTGCGAATAAGCTCAACCATCTCTGCTGTTAAAAGCCAACCTTCGCCCATCGAATTGCATAGAGAAAGAATTTCTTCTGCATAGCTTGCCAAGGTGAAAATATCCGTTGGAGGCTCAAATCGATTAGATTGAGCAAGGGCATCGTTCATCGGTTTACGTAATTTCGCTATAGCTTTCAGCGCCGCACGTGCACCAGTTGCTCCTTTCTTGGACTTTCCAACACCTTCCTGCTGGAAGATTGATCCAGCAATACCGAACAGGAAGAAATCGACCAAACCCGGAACAACCGCTTCGCAGCCTTCAGATTCAATAACATCAACAACCTGATTATTGGCCGTCGGATGGAATTTAACCAAAATCTCGCCTACTACACCGACACGAGGTTTTGTTCCCTCTCCTTGTAAGGGCAGGTTATCAAAGTCATCAACGATCGCACGCACTGTTTTCTTATAGCGACCAAATTTTTCACCTTCATAAACCTGCTGCTTACACTTAGCCATCCAGTAGTCAAACAGATTCTGAGCCGCATGAGGTTCAATCTCGTAAGGACGCGTACGATACAAACATTGCATGAGCAAATCGCCATAGAAAAGGGCAAATACCGCGTTGTAGAGCATCGTAGCGGAAAGCTTAAACCCAGGATTGGATTCGTCTAACTTCTTAAACGCCAAAGAGATTACCGGAATGTGACCAAGCCCTGCAGCCTTGAGCGCCTTACGGATAAGTGAAATATAGTTGGTTGCACGGCAACCACCACCTGTTTGCGTAATGATGACAGCTAGTTTGTCGGTGTCATATCGACCAGAGGTAACTGCTTCCATGATTTGGCCAGTTACCAAAATTGAAGGATAGCAGATGTCGTTGTTGACGTATTTCAAACCAGCATCAACGGCGCCATGGTCTACTGCCGGTAGTAATTCCATGTTGTAGCCGTTTGCCCTAAAGATAGGAAGCAGCAAATCGAAATGAATAGGAGCCATTTGGGGACACAAAATGGTATACCCTGCCTCTTTCATTTCTTTGGTGAACTGTACCTTAGGAAATGCGGTAGATTCAGCCTGTAAGGTATGATCACCTTTCAAAGCCTTCGCCAACGCTGCTTCTTCCTCTTTTGTCATAAGACGATGATCGCTTTGTACTTCCTCGGCGGTTTCTCGAGCAATTTCTGCTGCAACAGCTGCACCAGCTTCAGCTTCTCGTTTACCAGTTTTAGCTTCGATAGCTGCCTCACGCGCCCTTACATCAGCCTCGAGCTGATCACCATCGATACCACAGACAGGACAGCCTCCCTGAATAGCGTTTTTCTCCGCACGTTCTTCAGCCTGATCTTTCAAAGCAGCCAAAAGAGAACGCACACGAATACGAGCAGCACCAAGATTTGATACCTCGTCAATCTTAAGTACGGTATAAATCTTGCCTGAACCCTCTAAAATCTCTTGAACCTGATCAGTGGTAATCGCATCAAGACCACAACCAAAGCTGTTAAGCTGAATCAAATCCAAGTCATCACGCTGGGTTACCACCTTAGCTGCACGATATAAACGGGTATGATACATCCATTGGTCTACTGCACGTAAAGGACGCTCGACTTGTCCCATATGAGCAACGGAGTCTTCGGTAAATACTGCCAGACCAAAACTGGTCAGCAATTCTGGAATGGCATGATTGATTTCTGGGTCCCCGTGATAAGGACGACCAGCAAGAACAATACCATGAACACCATGCTCTTCAATCCACTCAAGAGTTTCCATACCCTTTTGGTGAATATCTTCATGAACCTGCTCATCTTCTGCCCATGCCGCATCAACTGCTTGAGCAACCTCATCTTTTGTAGGAAGAGATCCATCACCCATAAGCTCTGGATGCTTCTCAACAAGTTCGACATAGAGACGCTCTTTGAGTTTGTCCTTCATGTGATAAGGCACAAAGGGATTCTGGAACCGAATATCAGTTTCGTTGAGCGCATCAACGTTGAGTTTAAGCGCCTCAGAATAGCTCATAACAATAGGACAATTGAAGTGATTGCCTGCGGTCTCGTCTTCTTGACGCTCGTATTTAGCACAGGGCATCCAGATAAAATCGATGTCCTTATCCAGCAAATTCATAATGTGGCCATGTGAAAGTTTTGCAGGATAGCAAACACTCTCTGAAGGCATTGACTCAATACCCGCTTCATAGGTCTTTTTCGTAGAAGGATCAGAAAGCACTACACGAAAACCGAGTTCAGTAAAGAATGTGAACCAGAAAGGATAATTCTCATACATATTAAGCGCACGAGGAATACCAACGCTAGCGCGCGTTGCCTCATCTTTTGAAAGCGGGGTGTAATGATCGAAAATTCGATGCGTTTTGTACTCAAAAAGATTAGGTACCTTTGCCGCCTCATTCGCTAAGCCAGCACCCTTTTCGCAACGATTACCCGTGATAAAACGACGGTGCTTACCAGTTGTTTCATCAACGCCAAAGTCGTTAATAGTGAGCAAACAATGGTTAGAGCAAGCCTTGCAACGAATATTGCGATGGGTTGGTGCGAGAGCCTCAAGAGATGCAAGGTCAAGCATAGTGGTTTGTGCGGGTTTACCGGTGCGAGCCTCAAAATCATGAGCACGATCACGTGCAAGAAGAGCTGCGCCATAAGCACCCATGTTACCTGCAATATCTGGGCGAACCGCATTCGTTTCAGCAAGCTGTTCAAAAGAACGCAATACTGCATCGTTTAAGAATGTTCCACCTTGAACAATTACTTTGCTCCCAACCTCGCGTGGATCACGGATTTTAATAACCTTAAACAGCGCGTTCTTAATAACAGAAAGAGCTAAGCCAGCCGCAATATCCCCAACGGTCGCTCCTTCTTTTTGGGCTTGCTTAACACGGCTATTCATAAACACCGTACAGCGACTGCCAAGATCAACAGGGTTACGTGCCTGAATAGCACTTTGGGCAAATTCAGAAACCGTTAAGTTAAGACCAGATGCGAAACTTTCAATAAATGAACCGCAGCCCGAAGAGCATGCCTCATTGAGCATAATGTGCTCAATGACCCCGTCCTTGACACGCAAGCACTTCATGTCCTGGCCACCAATATCAAGAATAAATTCAACACCAGGAAGCATTTCCTCAGAGCCACGAAGATGAGCTACGGTTTCGATTTCACCTGAATCAACGCAAAGAGCCTCAAGCAAGAGAGCTTCGCCATAACCAGTAACCGTCACATGGCCAATGGTTACCTTTGGTTTGCCTGTTGCAGAATCAACAGGAAGCTGTCCATACAAATCAGCTACAGCACGTTTTGCGCAACCGAGCACATCACCCTTATTGTTCATATAAGAGCTCCACAACAACGCACCGTCTTCAGAAATAAGAGCAGCTTTAAACGTGGTAGAACCGGCATCAATGCCTAAATAGGCAGTTCCTGAATAGGTAGCCAGATCTTCGCGACGAACAACTTCTTTATCGTGGCGTTCCTTGAATTCCTTATAGTCCTGTTCATCCTTGAACAAAGGAGGAAGACGCACTACTTCACTACCCTGAATATCGCCAAGGTTCTCTAAACGCTCAACAACATCACGCAATAATTCAGGCTTTGCATTCGAACTAGCAAGCGCGCAACCACCTGCAACAAAAAGATGGGCATTATCAGGAACAATAATATGCTCATCATCCAATTCAAGCGTTTCATAGAAACGCTTACGCAATTCAGGCAGATACTGCAAAGGGCCACCTAAAAAGGCAACATAGCCGCGAATAGGCCTACCACAGGCAAGACCTGAAATAGTTTGGGTAACTACTGACTGAAAAATCGAAGCTGCAATGTCTTCTTTGCGAGCTCCTTCATTAAGAAGGGGCTGAACGTCGGTCTTTGCGAATACCCCGCAACGACTCGCAATAGGATACAAAACGGTATGGTGCTTGGCCAATTCATTAAGACCACTTGCATCAGTATCCAACAAGGAGGCCATCTGATCGATAAAAGCACCCGTACCACCTGCGCAGGTACCATTCATGCGCTGTTCAATGCCATTGTCGAAATAAATTATCTTGGCATCTTCGCCACCAAGTTCGATCGCAACATCTGTTTTTGGAATAAATGTTTCAACGGCAGTTTTTGAGGCAATAACCTCTTGAACAAATTCCAAGTTGAGCCACTGAGAAAGCAAAAGACCACCGGAACCAGTAATTGCAATAGTAGCAGGCTGGTCAGGGAATTGTTGTGCAGCTTCGCGCAGCACTTCTAATACCGTTGCACGAACATCAGCATGATGTCGACGGTATACGGAATATATTATTTGCTGATTTTCGTCCAACACAGCAACTTTAACCGTAGTTGAACCTACATCAATGCCCAAATGAAGTCGCGTTGCGCTACTAGTTTCGGATGCCATCGAAATCTCCTTACAATCTAATTGGTTCGCCTGGTTTAATAAAAAGCAAACGCATAGCAATAAGCGCCATTGTTTTTGAATCTTCCTTCATGCCTGTTTCAACCCAGTGGGTAATTACCCCCAGGTATGCAGAGGCATAAAACGAAATGTAATAGCTAACAAAAGGATCAGGATCATTGCGATATTTTTCATGAAGCACACCCCGAATAAGGGTGGTACAGAAGCTATCGCGCAGGCGCGGTCCAAAACCAGGATCTCCCCCCGGTCCTAGCACCGCATGCAAAAAATCACCTTGTCCACGTAAGTAGTCAAAAAGCGATACTAAAAATGGAAGCGGCTTTTTGGAAACACAATAAGCCATGACATCTTTGACCGAAAGTACGCTCATTTCATTTTGAATACGTAAAATGTCGTTCATGATTTCGTCTTCAAAAGAAAGCAAGAGATGTTCCTTGTCGGAAAAATGATTGTAAAAGGTTCCGCGATTCAAATCAGCTGCACCACACAAATCATTTACCGTAATAGCCTCAAAACCCTTTGATTCCATAAGGGTAATCAGTGCACTGCGTAACGCACGCTTTGATCGGACGATACGCCGATCCACACTGTGAGACACAGAACGACACGAGCGATCCTGTACTTCGGTGTATGCCACTACTTTTATACTCCTGTGCGCTTTTAAATCACTTTAAAACATGTCTCTCATAAGCGCTTACATCATTCAATAGATTCAAGGCTTACGAATATCGCTATTATATTTCAACACTACGCCGAATAATAGACACAGTGTTCAAAAACATACCTTTTAACAAAAATGTCAAAAAGTAACTATCATTCGATACTGCACCCGCAGCGAAAGCTTTTTTGGTAAGCTTTCATATGACGTACCGTATACGGAAAGGCGTTGCTTTTATGCAAATTACTCCAGAAGAAATTGCTGAAACCCTCGCAATGGTTAGTCAACAGCATCTCGATATTCGCACCATCACTCTCGGTCTTAATCTTCGGGCTTGCACCCATGAAGATGTTCACGTTATTGCGAAAAAAGTGTATGACCACATGACACACGCTGCAGAAAAGTTAGTTCCTACTGCTGAGCAACTTGAACGTGAATTTGGAATTCCTATTGTTAACAAGCGGATTTCTGTTACCCCTATTGCAGAAATCTGCGCAGCCACAAATGAGACCGACTTATCCCCTATTGCCCAAGCAATGGATAAAGCAGGTAAAGAAGTCGGCGTTGATTTCGTCGGTGGCTTTTCTGCTCTTGTTCATAAAGGAGCCACCCAAGCTGACATCAACCTTATGGAGTCAATTCCTGAAGCACTTGCAACTACCGACAACGTATGCGCATCGGTCAACGTTGGCTCAACACGTGCTGGCATCAATATGGATGCTGCACTTCGTATGGCCCGTATCATCAAGAAATCTGCCGAGCTAACCGCCGATAAGCAGTGCATCGGTGCGGGTAAACTAGTCGTATTTTGCAATGCGGTTGAAGATAATCCTTTTATGGCAGGAGCCTTCCATGGCTCTGGTGAAGCTGATGCCGTGGTAAACGTCGGCGTTTCGGGACCTGGTGTTGTTAATGCAGTTTTGCGCAGCATGCCAAAAGAAGCCGATATGACAAGCATCGCCGAAGCCATCAAGGCAACCGCCTTTAAAATTACGCGCGCAGGTGAACTTATGAGCCGCGAAGCAAGCAGTCGCCTGGGAGTTGAAAAGGGAATTTTGGACTTATCGCTTGCTCCTACCCCGGCTGAAGGAGATTCTGTTGCAGAAATTCTTGAAGCAATTGGTGTTGGAACCTGCGGGGGTCCAGGAACTACTGCTGCTCTTGCTATGCTCAATGATGCCGTTAAAAAAGGTGGCGTTATGGCAAGCTCAAGTGTTGGAGGATTATCAGGCGCCTTTATTCCTGTATCTGAAGACTCTGGCATGATACGTGCAGCCGAAGCTGGTGCCTTAAGCCTAGAAAAGCTTGAGGCAATGACCTGCGTATGCTCGGTAGGTCTTGATATGATAGCGGTTCCAGGTGATACCTCAGTTGAAACGCTTTTCGGCATTATTGCTGATGAATGTGCTATTGGCATGATTAATAACAAAACGACAGCAGTTCGTTTAATCCCTGCTATCGGAATGGACGTTGGCGACAAGCTTGATTTCGGTGGCCTGTTAGGATATGCGCCTGTTATGCCAGTAAACCAACATGCTGGCACCGTCTTTGCTCATCGTGGCGGTCGTATGCCAGCTCCTCTTAATTCATTAAAGAATTAAGAGATCGCTTTTACTTTTTTCTTAAGGTGGGAAGAACATGTTCCAAATAAGCAACTTCACTCAAAATGATGACGTTCAAATAATCGATGCCCTCGGCGCGTTTCAGGTTATTGAATGGAAACGCGACTTAAGCGTTACTCCTGAAAGTGCAGCAACAGCTTATTTCTCGAGCGAAATGAATGTTCGCCGCCGCCAAGTTATTTGCGATTTAAGCCAGGCTCCCGTAACCGTTCAGGCAGGAGCAATGCAGTGGATGGTAGGAGACGTAGAAGCAAGCACTGGTGTTACCGGTGTTGGTGACTTCTTTGGCAAAGCTGTTCGTGGTGCCGTAACAAAGGAATCCGCGATTAAACCCGAATACCACGGTACCGGAACTCTGGTTCTTGAACCAACCTATCGCTACCTTATTCTTATCGATGTCGCCCAATGGGGTAACAGCATTGTTCTGGATGACGGACTTTTCCTTGCTTGTTATTCCAGCCTACAACATCAAGCAGTAATGCGAAGCAATATTTCTTCTGCCGTAGCAGGCAACGAAGGACTTTTTAACCTCAGCATCAATGGATACGGAGCGCTTTGCCTTGAGTCTCCTTGCCCTAAAGAGGAACTGATTGAGGTTTCTCTTGATAATGATGTCTTGAAAATTGACGGCAATATGGCTCTTTGCTGGAGTGGAAGTTTGAATTTTAGTGTAGAACGTTCAGGAAAATCCCTGATTGGCTCTGCTGCATCAGGGGAAGGATTGGTAAACGTCTACCGTGGCACTGGCAAAGTTTTACTCGCACCAACCGCCTATTAGCCTTCAAACACACCGCGAACAAGGTATTCAACATTACCTTCTGGGCCCTTTATAGGCGATTGCACTACTCCGCTAATCGTAAACCCTGCCGCAACGAGTGCTTGATTGACCTCTTTGATCACGCGTTCACGAACCGACTCATCACGTACTACCCCATGCTCGGTTTCCCCATGACGGCTTTCAAACTGCGGTTTAATCAAGCCAAGAAAAACACTGTCTTTTTTGCATAAACGGGCAAAGACTCCAGCCAGGTTCGCCAGTCCAATAAAGCTTAAGTCGCATACAACGACATCAAAAGGAGACCCTAACATAGCGGGATCGGCTAGTCGTATATTGGTCCGTTCAAAGACCGTTACCCGTTCATCTTGCCTGAGCTGCCAGGCAAGCTGCCCATAATTAACATCAACACAGGCAACACTTTTTGCACCTGCTTGTAAAAGGCAGTCAGTAAATCCGCCCGTTGATGAACCAACATCAATGCACCGAAGTCCCGTGACATCTTCATTGAAATAATCAAGCGCCCCCTGAAGTTTGTGACCTCCTCTGGAAACAAACCTTTTAGCATTCTTGATATAGATATCAACATCAGGCTTTACCTTAAGGGCGGCACTTGTTACATACACATCATCCACGCGGACCTCTTTGGCGATAACAGCACGAAGCACTGCATCACGGCTTGGAAAATACCCCCGCTCAATAAGAAGATCATCAAGACGCTGCTTTGCCATTGTTCTACCTTACTTTAACCAAGAGATTATTCCGCAAACAAACCCTCACCATGACTGCGCGTCTCGGCTAAAGGAATAAGTCCCGTTTCAATAAGATGCAAAAAATCACGCTCAGTCAGAATAGGCACCCCAAGACTTTCCGCCTTTGTGCGCTTAGATCCCGCCGCTTCACCGCAGATAACATAGCTAGTTTTCTTTGAAACGCTCGATGATACCTTCGCACCATAAGCCTTAAGACGCTCACCTGCCTCATCGCGAGTCATTCCCGACTCAACCAAACTTCCCGTCAGGACAAAGGTAAGCCCTTCAAGGGTTTGAGGGAGCGCTGGAGCACTTGCTTCTTGAGTCATGGTAAGCCCAAGAGCTGCAAGTCGATCGATAACCTCAAGATTGACTTCAGTGTGGAAGAAATCAACAATACTTTGAGCAATAATGCTTCCTACCCCATCAAGAGCACCAAGCTCTTCGACGTTTGCTTGCTTGAGCGCATCCATCGAAGGAAAGGCACGGGTAATTGTCTCAGCCATAGTTTTACCAACATGGCGAATTCCCAAACCAAATACCACATGAGATAAAGGCTGTGATTTACTTGTCTCAATCGCTGCAATCAGTTTTTTAGCCATCAAAGGCCCCAGGACAATGGGTTCGCCTTTCACTGTCGTACGTCCCATATCTAAGCCTTCAAGATCTTCATAGCTTAAGGTATAAAAATCCGCCACATCCGTAAGAAGACCTGCTTCTATTAATTTTGCTGTCAGTTCTGCACCCATACCCTCAATATCCATAGCACCGCGAGATGCCCAATGCATAAGACGCTCATGTGCTTGCGCAGGACAATCCATTGAAACACAGCGATATGCTGCTTCTCCCTCCTCTCGAACAAGCAAGGAACCGCAGCTAGGACAGGTTTTTGGCATATGCCAAACCTGAGCATCCTTTGGACGAAGAGAAAGGATAGGGCGCAATATCTCAGGAATTACGTCTCCTGCCTTACGAACGATTACCGTATCCCCAATGCGGACATCTTTTCGCTGAACCTCATCTTCGTTATGAAGGGTTGCACGCGCAACCGTAGACCCAGCAACAAGCACAGGGTCGAGTTCTGCAACCGGCGTACAGGCACCAGTACGGCCAACTTGTACCGTAATATCGCGCAAAAGAGTTGTTTTCTCTTCTGGAGGAAACTTATAAGCAATTGCCCATCGAGGAGCACGAGCGGTATATCCAAGCTCCTCCTGAAGCGCAAATGAATCAACCTTTACGACTACACCATCTATCTCATAGGGAAGCTGTTCGCGCTTTTCCAGACACTCACGACAAAAAGCATGGACCTCTTTTGCGCTTGTGCAGCGTTTAACATCGGGATTAACATGAAATCCACAGCTGCGAAGCCACTGTAATAATTCCCACTGGCTATTTGCTTCGATGGAGGCTTCCCGAGCTATAGCATACATAAACGTCGAAAGATCTCGTTGCGCGGTAACAGAGGCATCCTTTTGACGCAGAGAACCCGCCGCAGCATTACGAGGATTCGCAAATGTCTTTGAACCTAAAGCCTCAGCTTGTTCGTTGAGCGACTCAAAACTGGACTTCGGCATATAGATTTCACCGCGTATTTCCACAGAAGGAATACCTTCTAGAATGCCTTTAACCCCTTCATCCATTAACCGTAGCGGCACGTCATGAACGGTACGCACATTAACGGTGACATCTTCTCCTGTTGTTCCATCACCACGCGTCGCCGCTTGAACAAGCTTTCCCTGCTCATAGGTAAGAGCCAAAGAAGAGCCATCTATTTTTAGCTCACATACTAACGGCACAAAAGACCCGAATGCCGACTCGATGCGTTCCATCCATGCATCGAGCTCTTCAAAGTTCATGGCATTATCCAGCGAGTACATACGCTGTTCGTGAACAACAGGTTCAAACTGATTTCCTACTGCCCCACCAACACGCTGTGTAGGTGAAGAGGGATCTTGAAGATCGGGATGTTCCTCTTCTAAATCGCGCAATTCACGCATAAGCGAATCAAAGGCTGCGTCCGAAATTTCAGGATCATCTAAGACGTAATAGCGATGAGTATGGTATTCAATTTCCCTGCGAAGACGAAGCACTCTTTCTGCAAGTGTTTCCGATGACCCATCGTTCGACAACGCACTATCCTCTAAAGGCTTTTCGCTCTCAGACTTCTGCTCAAAAGAAACCTGATCAGTAGTATCGTTTATTGAAAGGCTTGGAGCAGCATCCTTGTTTGGCATAGATTCCTCATTCTTTTTGAATACTCAAAATACTTTTATGCAGTAGTAAAGATCCTTCAATGCAAAGCAAAAGAGGCTTGAACAAAAACTTTACGATAGCGTTTCGTAAAGTTACTACCTCTCAGCTCTGATTCGAAGTTTCAGTCCTTTTTCGAATAAGCAGCCAGGTTCATTATCGCCTGAGGAATGCATGATAAAACTTCCTCGGCACAAGCACTGATTTGCCCATAGGAATCTTGAGCAACGCACCCAGCTTGAGCATGAACAGACACCCCGAGCACACAAGCATCAAACGTATCCATTCCTTGAGCCAAAAACCCTCCGATAAGACCCGCCAAAACATCTCCGGTGCCGGCTTTTGAAAGCACGGCAGTGCCCTTTGAGATAGTCTCTGTCTTATCACCTTGAGCAATAACGGTATCCTGACCTTTAAACACGACCGTGGCTTGATAATAAAGCGAAAGCTGATGAGCTGCTTCTTCTTGGGTCATGGAAGCAACATCGATATTAAAAGGCTTACCAAGCTTGACTGCCTCCCCAAAATGAGGAGTTAAAACTAATGAGCCCGACAAAAGCGTAAGAGTGTTTTGCCATGTTGAATCATCACGCAGTGCAGGCAGATAGGAAAGGGCGCCCCCATCAAGCAACACAGGACGAGCCGCATAATTTAATACCGATTCTATAAGGGATAAAACGGCGAGATTATCCGTTTCAAATCCAGGTCCAACGACAAAAGCACCTTTGCTTCCTGGCTTTAGGGCCTGTAGCGGTAAAAATTCCTCAAATGAATTAACCACTAATGATGGTCGATAAAGACGAAGGGTAAGCTTATTTTCAAGTGCGGTAAATACTTGCGTATATCCCGCCCCTGCAAATTGCGAAGCTTTCGCTGCTAGGCACGCAGCACCAGGATAGGAAGGACACCCTGCTACAATAACGCATTTTCCACGGGAATATTTATGAGCATCAGCTGCCGGGTAAGGCAGAAGAGCTGCTAGAGATTCATCTGAAGGCATACTCTCACAACCATTTCTTACGAATTTGAAGGAATATCATCAAGCAACGACCTGACCTCTTTAAACTGACGAGTTAATTCTTCTGTCGGACTCATTTTGCGAAGAGGTTCCGCTTGGGCATCCCCAGTTATGGCCATTGCACAAGCAACGGCTTCTTTATGAGTATAGGATAGAGAAATAGGCAGCTCTTTGATATTCTTTTCCTTCATTATTTTTTGAGCACGCCGATGCAACGCAACGCGCGGTTTTCCTTTACTATCAAGAACAACTTCCACATCACGCATGCCAATACCTTGAGAAAATCCCGTACCCAGCGCTTTAAGAACAGCCTCCTTGGCTGCAAAGCGAGTAGCGTAATGAAACTCAGGTGCTGCCGTAGCGTCGCAGTATGCTTGCTCATCATCAGAAAAAGCACGACGAGCAAAAGCCGGAGAACGTTTTAAGATAGCTCTCATACGATCAATTTCAACAATATCAACCCCAAGCGATACTGAATCAGGCAAAACAGAAGAAGAAGCGCTCTGTTGCGCTTCGTCTTCTAAGCCCGACTGTTCAACATGAGAGACCATCGAACTTTTATCCTCCAAACTGATAGAGTTCTACCTACTTTTCTATTCAACCGTAACAGATTTCGCCAAATTACGAGGTTGGTCTACATCACAGCCTCGAGCAACAGCAACTACACGCGCAAGCAGCTGAAGAGGCACACTTGCAGTAATGGGCATAAACGCATCACGTACTTTGGGGATATAGATTACGTGATCTGCAATCTTTTTAACGTTTTCATCGCCCTCAGTTGCAATAGCGATAATTTTTGCTCCGCGCGATTTTGACTCTTCCAGATTCGAGAGAGTCTTATCGTAGGTAGGACTTTGCGTTACCACTGCAACAATAGGAAAACCATCATCCAGCAAGGCAATAGGACCATGCTTCATCTCACCTGCTGCATAGGCCTCAGCATGAATATAGCTGATTTCCTTAAGCTTCAAAGCGCCCTCATAGCAAACCGCTTCGCCCAATCCGCGGCCAATGTAGAGCGTCGAGTCACGACCATCAAAGAAATGAGCTGCGTCTTCGATTGCCGAAGTGTCATCTAGAATCGCTTCAATCTGATCAGCGGTATCAGCTAATTCGGTAAAGAGCATACGAATCATATTAAGAGTAAGTTTGCCCTTAACACGACCGAGCAGCATTGCCAATAAAGTAAGGCTTACCACCTGACCGATGAATGACTTTGTAGAAGCAACCGCAATTTCCTTGTTTGCCTTGGTATAGATAACACCGTCAGACTCACGTGCAACAGGCGAACCAATTACATTGGTAATGCCAAACACCTTCGCGCCCTTGATACGGGCATCACGGATAGCTGCGAGTGTATCAGCAGTTTCACCTGATTGAGAAACTGCAACCACTAACGTGGTAGGTGTAATAATAGGATTTCTGTAGCGGAATTCACTTGCCACTTCTACCTCAGTAGGAATACGCGCCCAAGCCTCAATAAGATTCTTTGCAATTAAACCCGCATGATAAGACGTACCGCACCCAATAATGTAGACACGATCAATATAGTTAAGCTCTTGACGAGACAAGGTAAGCTCATCAATTTTAATTTCATGCCCGGACATACGACCTGCCAGAGTATCACGAACCACGCGAGGCTGTTCGTGAATTTCTTTCAACATGAAATCTGGATAGCCGCCCTTTTCAGCAACGTCGATATCCCAATCTACATGGGTGATCTCTGGAGTAATCTCGCTACCCTGCTGATCGTAATACGTAATACCCTCAGGCCTCATAACGGCAAACTGGTTATCTTCCATGATAACCACATCACGGGTAGCCTCAATAACCGCAATGATATCCGAAGCAACATAGCTTCCATTCTCGCAAGAACCTAATACGATAGGAGAATCCTTGCGCGTTACAACAATTGTTCCCGGTTCTTCTTCGCACGTTACCGCAAGACCGTAGGCACCCACCAAACGCGAAGCAGCATAGCGTACAGCCTCTAAAAGATTGCCTTGATACGCATCTTCTACAAGATGAGCAGCCACTTCAGTATCAGTGTCAGAAACAAAGGTATGTCCCTTTGCAATCAGCTCTTCTCTCAGCTCAGCAAAATTTTCGATAATACCATTGTGAACAACCGCGATATCATGAGCACAGCTCGTATGTGGATGAGCATTGCGCTCCGATGGAGCACCATGGGTAGCCCAGCGTGTATGACCAATACCACAGCAACCGGTACAAACATCAGCAGAAACCGCATCAACAAGCTCAGATACTTTACCAAGACGCTTTACTACGTTGAGCTTACTTCCGTCGAAAACCGCTATACCTGCCGAGTCATATCCGCGATATTCCAGGCGCTTCAAGCCTTCAAGCAAAACATCTTTTGCTTGATTGGATCCCGTATAGCCAACGATTCCACACATATAAATAACTCCCTATACCAGGTCGAATTTTTCATAACTTGTATATATTATCGTAGAGTAGCAACAGATTGCTAACAGAGGGCCTCCTCCTGATACAATCAGCACATGATAATGCATCGAAACAACAAATTCTCGCCACGAAAGCATAATTCTTTTTCTTACCGCTCAAATCATGGTAAGAAAAATTCACCAGTCTCTCGGGGTGTTTCTCAAAAAAACGCAAGTTTGAACACGCCTTACAACGCAAGACCAAGCACGTCTTACAAAAGTATCGCGCCCCAAACAACTCAATTTCCCACAAAACTTTTGATAGCCACCATAAGCGTAATCGTTGTGCTTATTCTGATCACTTTATCTGTTCAAAGCTGCTCACAAACGCGCGAATACAACTGGGATAACCTCACCTACGACAACGGAAGAATATATTACACCGAGCAAGGAAGCATCACTTCTTTAACGGGGGTTGATGTGTCAAGTCATCAAGGAACCATTGATTGGAATGCGGTATCAAATGATGGAATAGACTTTGCCATGATACGCTGTGGAAGTAGAGGCTATACCGAAGGTAACCTTTATGCTGATGAAACCTTCTATGCAAACGCCGACGGTGCCCAAGCAGCCGGCATCCCCTTCGGTGTGTATTTTTTCTCTCAAGCAATCAATGAAGATGAAGCGCTTGAGGAAGCTGATTATGTGCTCGAACTTATTCGAGGCATGGATATAACCGCTCCCATTGCCTATGACTTAGAGGATATGCCCACCTATAACGCTCGCGCAAATAATTTAACGCCTGAACAAATGTCAAAAAACGCAGAAGCTTTCTGTAAGAGAATCAAACAGGCAGGCTATGAAGTGATGATCTATGGTAATCAGCACGACTTAAGTCTCTACGATCTTGACTCATTAAACGAAGAGATATGGTATGCCGAATACAACGGCACGCATCCCACTACCGAAATCCCTTTGGTGATGTGGCAATATACGTCAACAGGAACAGTTTCGGGAATTTCAACCAATGTGGATCTCAATATATTATTAGATGCATCACTTGTAGAAGCTAACCATTAGAGATTTTTCACGCCAAGCGTTATAGCTTATAACTCGGTAAGCTTATAAAAGGCTGTTGTTTCGCACTTCAGTATTTACCCAGCTAATCGTCACAAAAAGAGTTGAAAACAAAAAACAGGCTAGCGTTTTTCTGCAACGCTAGCCTGATACGTTTAATGTTTAGAGTTATATCACTACTTGCGTGATTGTTGATATTCCTCAACGAGTTTTTGCTGAACATCGAAAGGTGCTGGCTCATAGCCATTGATTTCAAGTGAATACGTACCCGAACCACGGGTCATCGCACGAAGATCTTTGGTATATGAAACTACCTCAGCATAAGGGACACGAACAACGATAATAGTATCGCCCGCATCATCAGAGTCGGTACCAACAATACGGCCTCGACGCGTAGCAACATCGCCCATTACGGTGCCCGCATATTCCTCTTCAACAACAATACTCATATCAGCCATAGGTTCGAGAATAACAGGTGCCGCCTTTTCACATGCCGCTCTAAAGCCAATACGAGCAGCTGTCTTGAAAGCCATCTCATTCGAGTCAACAGAATGGTAGGAGCCGTCATAGACTGTACAGCAAATATCAACCATAGGATATCCAGCTAAGAACCCTTCAGCCATTGCTTCCTGAACACCCTTATCAACCGCAGGAATCAAATTCTTAGGAATACGGCCGCCAACAACCTCATTTTTGAATTCATATCCCTCCCCTGGGTTAGGGCTAAGACGCAGCCAGCAATCACCGAACTGGCCCGAACCGCCTGTTTGCTTCTTATGCCTTCCCTGCGCTTCAGATTCTTTCGTGATAGTTTCACGATAAGGAATACGAACAGGAACGAGCTCAGCCTCTACCCCTGTTTGGGCTTTAAGCCTATTAAGAAGCACATCAACCTGCATATCACCCATTGTATAGAGAATCTGTTGATGCGTTTCTTCATTACGCGTCAGTTGAATGGTGGGATCAACCTCTGCCTGACGAGCTAAAAACGTTCCCAATTTATCCTCGTCAGCCTTCTTTTTAGCGACCACACAAACAGGATACTGAGGAATAGGCAAAGGAAGAGGATCAACTTCGATGGTGCCACTCTTAGATAAGGTATCACCAGTTTTAGTTTCACTTAATTTAGGAACTACAACAATGTCACCCGCTTTGGCGCTTTTAACATCCATGGGCTCTTTACCCATCATGACATAAATATGCCCCAGACGTTCCTTTTTACCGGTACGAGCATTAACCATTTCCGTGGAAGGCTCCAAGTACCCCGATAAAACTTTGATAAAGCTCAAACGACCAACAAAGGGATCAGATATGGTTTTAAAGACAAACCCTGCAGGTTCTCCTGTTTCATCAACACGTAATTCGCTACCATCTGCCAAATAGAAAGGACCATGATGACGAGGATGAGGGAAATAGGTGCATATATCATCCATGATTCCCTTAATGCCTTGTTCAATTATGGTAGAACCCACGAATACGGGAATGAAAATCTCTTGCGCGATAGCTTCTTGAAGAAGTGATTCAAGCTCTTCTTGAGAAAGCTGCTCTTCCCCATCAAGATATTTCATCATCAATTCGTCATCAGCTTCTGCAACCAAGTCGCACAACTTATCACGGGCAATTTGGGCAGCATCGGCATATTCATCAGGAATATCTTCGATCTTTTCGCCACCATCAACAAAGTAGCGAGCCTTCATGCGCAAAATATCGATAACGCCCTTAAAGTCTTTATCAACACCGATGGGAATAGTTACCGCACCTAAGCGAGAACCAAAACGAGCATGCAGTTGCGCCATTGCAACATCAAAGTTTGCTCCTTCACGGTCAATATGATTGATAAACACACAGCGTGAGGTGCGCATAACTTCAGCTTCATGCCAAAGCCGTGTTGTCATATTCTGAGGACCAGCAACCGCATCAACAACGAACATGCACATCTCGCACACCTGCATCGTTGCAAGCGTGTCCCCCAAAAAATCTGCTTGCCCTGAGGTATCGAGTAGATTGATCTTGTAATTATCCCCATAAGGAATAGGAGCAATAGAAGTTCCCAACGTAAAGCGGCGCCTGATTTCTTCTTCGTCATAATCAAGATAAGACTTCCCATCGTGGGTTGTACCCATACGCGGCGTCTTGCCAGAAATATGAAGCATTGCCTCTGCGAGTGAAGTTTTACCAGCACCGTCTTGACCGACAAGGGCAATATTACGTACATGTTCTGTTGCAGGAGCTGCCATAGATACCACTTCCTTCGTTTTCAGATCCTTCTTTAGCCCCTCAGGACCTGATATCGCATTCGAACTATTCTGTCGCCTATCGACAAAACAGGAGGCCGTCTACTGTGAACATGTTCACAGTAGACTAGTTTAGCGTATCTTGGCTGATCCGTGGCAAATTACTTATTCAGTCACGAACGTTGTGTTATCCATTATCCATTCAGCGGCCTTCATGCGCTGAGCGCTCTGTTTAAGCAAAAATGCACGACCCGATTTTTGCATCGATTCAAAGGTATCCTCCTCTTTACCGGGCGCAATGTTTTTAAGAGCTTGAATTAAATCGGTCGGCTGAAGTTCAATTTGTTCATGTTCGAAAATCGCATCCAAAATAAAGCCCTGCACAAGCTGATTTTCCGCCTGTGCGGAAAGGGATTTCTTAACCTCTTCTTCTGTTAAGCCCTGTTGTTTTGCGAATTCTTCAAAATTTGTACCTTCGCTTACCAAATCAGATACCAAGGTCTCAAATAGTTCCTGAGTCATTGCCGAGAGCATCTTCTCTGAAACGGATCCCGTGAAACGGTCAAGATATGCTTCCATTGCAGCAACCATTTTTGCCTGCTCATAACGTGTGGCAAGCTCCTCTTTGGAAGTTTCACGAAAACGTTCACGAAGCTGATCGAGCGTGGTAATACCTGATTCGGAAAGATTCTTTGAAACCCAAGCATCACTCACGTCAGGAACTTCAAGCTTTTCAGAGTTAGGGTCAAGATTTTGCTGCGTGGCAGCAATCTGACGTGCCAGCATATGAATCTGCTCGTCAATATCGCTTTCTTGAACCTCAGGCTTTGGAGCAATCGTTACCGTTGCTGGCTCATAGCTTGAAAGTTCAAAATGAGGTTTTTCCAAAAAGGTAAGTTCAAAAGAAAAAGGCTTATCTTTTGCAGGAGCGTCTTCGGCTTCTATATCATAGGTAGCAAGAGGAGCCTTGCCGTATTCAGAAATAGCAAAGGGAACCAAAAAATTAACCACTGAAGAGTAAATAACCTGATCAGCTTCATCTGGCTTTAAGGTATTAACTATTTTGTCGTAAGAAGATTGCCCTTTAAGCGTATCAAGGTTGTATTGCAAAATAAAAGCATCGAGACCGTCTGTAAAGGCACGCTTCATCTCCTCTTCGTCAGCTGTAGCACGAAGACGTACTTCTTCCCCATTTTTAGAGAGAATCTCTACCTGCATGGATATCCTTTCTCAAACAAACAGCGCAAATCGCTCAACAAGCTAACAACTTGAACGGCTAAACCTGTACGGCTAAAAGTGCACTGATCTTTTACTTTATGGCAAGTTTATACATAACTCTTAGAGCAAAGGATAGCTTACACTCATCATCAAGCAGCGTATAGGTTAAGGAGATCTTATTTCATATGATCAACGTTTATTCCGCATGTTTTTCAGTGCAACAACCATCGTAGCTGCAGCAGCAAGTGCAATACCTGCGCACACCCAAAGAAGAACCCTGTTAGCATCGCTTGTCTGAGGGGATTTTTCAACAGAAGAGGAAGGAGCATTATCCTTAGATGACGAACCAGATAAAGGTTGTTCTTCGCTATCAGATAAAGCAGGGATTTCTACTGCCGAGCGCTGATACCCGCAAACCGAACATTGTTCATGCTTAAATCCTTCTTGATTCTCTGAAGGCTCTTGATCAAGTACCCAGAAAAAGGAATGTGCTTCTATCTGGTCTTTTTCACCGCAACTGCACTCTTTCCAATATTGTGAGTCATCAGTTTTCCAATCTTGACCAAAAGCGTGCGGCTCGAAAAGCGCTTTAAAGACATGGTTTTCATTTGCAGTAAAACGCCACGAAGAATCAGTATTCACAATAGTGTCGTTTTCTCTCCAGCCAGTAAAATGATATCCCGCATGAGGAGTTGCCTTAAGTTCGATCGAGGAACCTTTAGGCACCGAAACTTGTGAATCATTGGTTTGGCTACCTTTTTTTTCAGGCGTATCAAGGGTGCTTATTGTAACCTCACCGCCTTCTTGACTGCCTCCTAACACCGTTATTGAGACTTGATTAAAGGAAACTGAAATACGAGCAGTATCACTTGATGAGGGATTATCAAAAGAAAGTGAAATACCAGAATCAATACGATCGTCTCGCTTGTCGCCCTTGAAATCGTACATAAATGGTTGCCTTGCTCCTTCGCGGTATTCCTTAAGAGAGGGAGCAACATCTCTGTTCAAAAAAGGATACCAATAGGCGCCATTCATAAGATCGTATGTTCCATCCTCAGCGGGCACTTCTGCATACGCAATCGTACAGCCAGGTCTATGATCGGGTGTATTGACGGTGTTATAAAGATCACTGGTTTCTTCAGTGTAATCAATAGCGCTACCTCTGGTATTCCAAATTTCAGTATCAATATGCCACACCACGATGCCGCCGTTTTTATTTTTTGCTGGCGCATTGTCAGAAAGGGTATAAATACCCTTTAGACCAAGATCAAACCCTGAAAACTGTCTTAATTCAATAAGGTAGAGCTGGTTTTTATCATAAGGTGATGTTATCTGAAAAGCCTTATATCCCTCTGAACTACCCTGCGAAGAAACAATGTAGTTTCCGTCTTCGGTTATCTCATCAAGCTCAATGTAGCCAAGGAACATGCGCGAATAGGGATCAAGACGGGTAGGAACAAAGTTAATGTTCTCAAAATTCTCCCACGAAAATTCATCCGATGTCATGCCCCAGCTTCCTCCAGCCATTAAGGAAAGACCATTTGGATCATACATATACCATTCTCCCGATGAGGATGAAGAAGTGTCATAAAGATCAGGTAAACCCAGGTAATGTCCTAGCTCATGGCATAATGTTGAAGTGGAATTTGGTTTAATTTTAAGACCCTCATCCCCCGAGATTTCTGGATTTTGAAAGTAGTAACTCCCTCCCATAGTGATATAACCATTAAGCTTTACATTATTGGCTCCTGTATCAAGATTTGCCTCATCAAGGGCATGAGCCCAAATCGATGGAGTGTTTGAAGAATAGCCAAATGATGCTTCTGCGCCTGCAATCACAAAACAGACCGCTAATTCATCGTTTGATATGATTCCATCCTTGTCATCATCAAATTCAGAAAAATTGACTAGATTCTGCGATTGAGCCTTCTGTAGAGCTTCTTCTAAAGTTTGTAAGAATGATCCGAGTGTCTCGTCGTCTGACACACCTCCCCAATTTCCATGAGGAGAATCGAGCGTCACGTGGACAACACCATCATTTAGGGCATCTTTAGTATTGGTATTGCGTACCGAAGACGACACGGTACCACCCTGCTCATCAAGAGTATCCCCAGCAAGCCCCTCATTTTGATCTGCCTCAGAAGAAGTTGCTTGGTCTGGTTGATCCGCTTGATCTGCTTGATCTGTCTGACCAGACTCATCACCACTCGATGACGTGTATGCACTATTCTCTTCTGCTTTCGAGAAAGTAAACGTTTTGTTTGAAGCCTCACTCCAAAACTTCCCAACGGAGTATTCACCGTTGTAGACCATATCTGACCAGTCATAGGAGTTTTGATAAGGAACATCGCTAAATCCCACTACTATAACTAGCAGAGGAAGCGAATCTTTAGTCGTGCCAGTATTTTCCGAGAGCAACGCGCGTGAATTTTGCGATGAGGTATCAGAAAGACTCTCGGGAGTTACCCTTTCAAAAGCTGAATAATTAGGATGTGTGTAGGTCGACCCGCCAAGCTCATAATAAGCAGATCGATCAGCAGCAGAAGCAAGTTCTGCCGAGGTTTTAGGAACTTCATTGTTAGCTGACAAAGAAGAAACCCCGGAAGGCTGAACCCAATCCCCTAAGGTAAAGGTGCCAGCACTATCACGCACCACATAGCGAAAAGCATTTGATTCGGGGTCTTTTTGGACAAGGTTACCTTCGGCATCAACGTAATAATTAAAAGCTTCATCACCGTGTCGAGCAATAGAAATAATCGAACCATCGGGTTGTGAAACTTCTTGCAAAGCCCCCAGCGCTGGAACAGCCCAAGCAGATGAGGGACCCACTAATAACCACAGCGCCAGTGTGATAAAAAACAACGAAATTTTTCTATAAAATAAAACTTGAAAAAATGACATAAGCTCACCCATCAGTCCAGACAACAACCTTACAAGGTGGGTACGATGATGACTATACTACAATATCCTTATGTTTATGTAAGTGGCTTTATACCTGAAAGGAACTACGTGAGCACCCAAAAGGATTCAGACGGCACGCAAAAACTTTCTTTTGCGCGTTATACGCTCAAGCCAGTAGTAAAACCTCTGCCCTCTCAAAAAGAAACGTGCTGTTCTGATACGAAACAAAGCAAATCAGTCTCAAAAAGTACTAAAGATTCCCCGCAGCCTAATGAAACACTTCGAGCAGCTAATGAAGATGACGACTTGTATGATCCTTACTCTGATATCCATGACGGAACACTAAAACCGCTCATTTTCGAGAAAGACCCTTGGAACTAAGTTGCTTAGGGGGTTAGGCCTTCCTATAACCTTTGTTCTTAAATCCGCAAATCGCTATCCACTGACCCACTGACAATTTACAACTATTCAAAATGGTTTGAGAAATAAAAAGTCTCGAGCTAAAAAGCCCGAGACTAAAGTTAGAAAGATTAGCAAGAATCTTTAAGAGAAAAGACTACAGAGCCTTCTTTGCAACTTCCGTTAAAGCTGCAAAAGCATCTGGATCATTTACTGCCATGTCGGAGAGAACCTTACGGTCAAGCTCTACACCAGCCTTCTTCAAGCCATTCATAAATACAGAATAAGAAAGGCCATTGATACGAGCAGCAGCGTTAATACGCGTAATCCAGAGACGACGGATCTCACGCTTCTTTGCGCGACGATCGCGATACTGGTACTGCAAAGAATGCTGTACCTGCTCTTTAGCAGCACGATAAGAACGAGACTTTGCGCCATAATAGCCCTTTGCACGGTTAAGAACGGTGCGGCGCTTTTTGTGGGCGTTAACTGCACGCTTTACACGAGGCATACTGAGATCCTCCTTTTACTAGCGAAGACCAAGGTTGCGAGCGATTACTTTGTTGTCAGCAGTTGCAACCTCAGTTTCGTGACGGAAATTACGCTTACGCTTCTGGCTTTTCTTGGTCATGATGTGAGACTTGTATGCCTTGGAGCGCATAATTTTACCGGAACCGGTAACGCGGAAGCGCTTTGCGGTGCCGCGATGAGTCTTCATCTTGGGCATTAGTTGTCCTTTCCCTGTTCTTCCTTCTTTTTCTTTACCGTTTGTGGCAACGGAGCAATAAGCATATGCATGTTACGGCCTTCCATTTTTGGCTGGTTTTCAATAACCGCAACATCTTTAAGATCATCTGCCAAACGCTCAAGAATGCTTAAGCCTTGTTCTGGGTGAGACATTTCACGACCACGGAACATAATGGTGATCTTCACCTTAGAACCTGCAGCCAAGAAACGCATAACATGCTTTTTCTTGGTGGTGTAGTCCCCAATATCGATTTTGGGACGGAACTTCATTTCCTTGGTTTCGATCTTGCTCTGATTCTTGCGGGCCTGCTTAGCCTTAATGGCCTGATCATACTTGAACTTGCCATAGTCCATGATGCGACATACGGGGGGTTGTGCCTGAGGCGCGATCTCTACCAGATCGTAACCCTCGTTGTCGGCGATGCGCTGAGCCTGCTCAATAGGAAAAATTCCCAACTGGGATCCGTCGTAGGCAATCAAACGGCATTCCTTAACCCTAATGGCTTCATTGAGCCTTGGTTCCTGAGCTGCTATGGTGCCCACCTCCTTCTTTCTTCGATCCGGTGCTACCATGCACAAACTCAAATAACCTTGCTGCATAAAAAAACCTGCATCTTACAAGATTGCAGGTCACACAAATACTCACCTAAGTATGAGTAGTATTCATATAACCCATCAGCAACAATCTTGCGCCGAACCAGGTGGAAGCATGTAGCTTCTCTTGAAAACAGCTTTTATAGAATAGCATTCAAATTGATTTTGTAAAGAACAAATAAATAAATTCTTACCTATGAGACAAATACTCCATTAGGAACAACAAATTGAGCCACAAAGGCTAAACAAATTGTCAAAAATAAAGGAACCGCCAGGCCAAAGATTAGTAAGCGCATTGGCAAAGTGAATTTTCTTAGAGCTCGAAACTTTTGAAAAAGTCTTCGTTTGTCTAAAAGCGCATACGTCCAACTAGACCACAACGCTCCAAAGAAAACAACATATTCATAAAGCAAAAACCATAAAGGAAGATCCTTATTTGCCTCATTAGGCACAAAGGCAGAATTGATCGCAATCACCATCATAAAAATCCAGAGAGCCAACAAAACACAATTCCAAGCTTTTCCAAATACTGCAGGAATGTTTTGAAAAAAGGCTTGCAGCGCTCTGACACCAGAAACTCTTTTTGCTTTTAATTTCCCTCGAGGATCCATTCCTTCTTTTGAGAAAGCGCCACGTCGTGATAGCTCCTTACTTCTTTCAACTTCATTCTCGGAATAATAAGCCTGAAGTGCGAGCGAAAAATCATTTTCTAATTCTTTTACGCAAGAATACCGATCATCTGGATCGAAAGAGCACGCCTTCGAAACTATATTCTTAAATACCCGTGGAATATCCGCATTAAAAAATCTTTCGCTTCGCGTTTGTGCATCCGCTATTTTTTCCGTTAAGCAGTAATACAGCAACAGACCTAAAGCGTACACATCGCTTCGCGTGTCTGTCTGTCCATAGCCAAACTGTTCAGGAGGAGCAAAATCTTTGGTTCCAAAACGGACGGTATCACGCTCGGAATCCTCCTTGTAGCTGCGCGCAATACCAAAATCGATAATAGTCAATCGATTAAACGACATAATAATATTGGTAGGTTTTAAATCACGATGGATAATAGGTGAAGGAAACTTTTCATGCAATTCACGAACAGCCTCACACAACCGCGGAAAAACATCTGCAGCAAGTTGTACGGAAGGATCACAGCGGTAAACGACATCTTGCAATGTCTCACCCTGAATAAACTCCATAATGACAATAAGCGTGTCATTTAAGGTAAAACAATCATAGATATGCGGTAGATAATCAAAATGAACTCCACTGCGCTGCACTTCAAAAATCGTCTGATAGGTTAAACCAATTCCTACTTCGTAGTGTAAATACTTGCGAATGTAGGGGCCTGTTTTCTTTCCAGAAGCATCAAGACGAAATACTTTTTGCGTCTCTTCAAAATCCGACTTTTTCAAAACCTCATCAACGATATACGAATTATCTCGTTCAACCAGAGAAAGAAACGAAGCTAATTCATCGACTTCGTCTGTTTTACGCAATTCGACTTCAGCAGAAAAACCCTGCTCCTTCTCAGGAACAGGGTTTGTTGAAGATTTCAAAGTATTCTGTAGAGAATTATTTAGCAAATAGTTTCCTCACCAAAACGATACAGCTCTTCATCTGTTTTCTGAAGCGAATATCCCTTATCAAGGGCAAATATAATAATAGCGTCTCGACGGTTTTTACAATAGAGCTCATTTACTCCAGCAGCTTGCAGAAGCCTATCTGTTTCGCGAAGATTTAGATGCATTGCAAACGCTAGTTGAAGAATCTTATCGCGCGAAGCATGACGCTTCCCCATAAAGATTTGGTAACCAAACGTTTCATTTAACCCGGCAGATTTTACAACTTCTGAGCGTTTCAAACCTTTTTCTTCAAGAAGCTTTTGAAGATACTCAGAGAGACTTCGCTGCCCAATGTCATTATCAGAAATAAATGTTTTTGGGTCAGGAGACGAAAGAAGTTCGTCTAATAACTCTTCGGTTAACGGTTCGTCCATATATTTCTTTCTTCGTAGATGATGTTTCCTTCCTGGCATTATGTACCAAGAAGGAATATCTCTTTTTGAAGAATAGTGAAACGCCTTTCTTTTAACACCTAATCGGCTTCTCTTAAAACGAATCATCGAAACTAAAGCTTTTCAAAATTCGTTACATTAAGAAAGAAGCCAGCTCGCTGATGAATCGCTGAATACCGAAGAGGTATAAAGCACCTTTACTGGTTCACCCTCAAAATATACCCATCCTGAAACTGAGCCGCCCGATGCAAGCGTACCAGACGATAAATCGTCATCAGCTTCGCTGTAATACGTCGAAGAAGTTTGAGCACCAGAAGCGTCTTCATCCTTCCAGTCAAACGTATTAAATGAAGCTTCTGAATCACCGTTATTGATATAGGTTACATGCACACCAGTCATTTCGGTTTCATCGTAATTAACTAAATTACGCTCAATTTGATCAACAGTAACTGTTACCCCATTTGAAAACTCAACTGATGTGCCTAAAGGCAAATCGGTATAGGAGGTCGAGTCTCCGGAGCTTGAACTAACAGCCGGATTTTCAAGTGTTTCGCTTGCTTCATCAATAGCTGCAGAATACATACTCTGCGTTGCAAGAACAATCACACAAGAAAGAATAGTGATAATTAAAGCTGCAATAGCAATTCCTTTACCAGACTTCTTACCACGTACAACTCCAACTATGCCAACAAGTGCAAAAATAAAGCCAAGTAATCCAAGGAAAAAAGAGGCGTTATTAATAATGGGCAGAAAAGAAGTCAGAAGAGCAATAATACCCAATACTAAACCGGTAATTGCCATACCTGATTTGGGCTTTGGATATTGAAAGTTTTCCGAGCGTTGTGAAGTTTGACGATATTGATAATTCTGAGGATTTTGATTTTGAGGATACTGTCCCTGATTTGCCATGTGAACACCTTTCCATTCATGATGAGCAATTTGTGGTTTCATGCATGTCCAGGTAAACAATATCTATTTCTCAAAACCATTTCATTAGCTGCCAGCTAATTTGAAGCTTTATAACGCTAGTCACCCAAATACATAAAATGATGAATTTCATTTGATCGTTTCCGAGGAAGACATAGTGCTAGCTAACATTAACATAAGCCTTATCGAGCTGCCCCTTACCTAACCGACCCACTTACCATAGGTTGTGTAATACTATTTCAAAACTCAGAGCAATTGATAGTATCAAGATTTCACGAGAGGCTAATGGAGTCAACCAGCGGTAACAAAGCTCTGGGCCGAAAGAATTCTATTTGTCGTCCTGAGCTTTCAACGCAAGCTCCTCCATACGCCTGAGAACGCTCACGATCCAGTCGACATCCTCGTACTCCGGAGCGAACGACCAATGCACGATATAGCGGCACCGCGAGAAAACGGCATCACCGAGAAGCCTCATGTCGTCGATGCTCCCCAGTACACGATCGAGCCCCAGCTCATCTCCGAGCAGAAGTCCCGTCGCATCGTTGAACGAATGCCCGCAGTCCATCTCGAAACCGAGCGCCCAGAAGCGTCGTGCCCAGTCATAACCCCAAAGGCCGTCCACGCCCATGCGCTCAAGCCGACGCCTGAGCTCGCGGACGAACCTCGCTACAGGCTTACCTGAAGCGATCCGCTCCCTTCAATCGGAGAGCAATCCAACCTCGCCAAGATAGTCCACAAATGAGTCAATAATTTCCGCCGTGCGGGTCTCGATATCAGCCTCGATGAAGTCGTTGCGCTCCTCCGCCATGACCCTCAGCTCGTGATTCGCAGTGCCCTTTCGCTTGCCGCCGTCACCGAGGTAGTACTTCTTTTTATCCACGAAGCGGTAGTCCGCCGCTCGGATGTTGATACGCTTCTCGAGAATCGCTTTGTTGCCGAGCGCCTCGATATTCGCCGGTACCCCGAGCGGCTCATCCTGCGCCCGCCTCTTTGCATAGATGTGCTCGATCTCGAACTTGACGTCTGCGTCCACGACCTGCTGTTCAGGATCACGAAAAGCCCACCACATGAGCATGGACTTGGTGACCGGGCGCTGGTTGGTGAAAGCGTAGGCGTGGAAGCGGGCGCCGATGTCGTCACTACAGAAGAGGTGGTTCGAGAAGGTGACAGGCCGGTGCTGCACGATGTTGACCATCTCCGGGTAGACCGGGCCGCGCAGGGCGTTCACTCCTGGGCGCTCGATAGCGTAGCCGAAGATGAAGCCCGTAATCACGTCGAGGAAGCGACAAAGCTCGTCGCCAGCAAGGTCACCCCCGTCGTCGCGGTTTGCGAGATACCAAACCGAAAGCAGGTAGGTCCACATGCCGTTAGGCGCGTAGGAGAGAACGAACAGGCGACGGCGCACAGACTCGGGGAACTCGTCGGCAGGGCTCTCAGCCCGCTTCCAAAAGCCGAGAAGACTCTCGAGGTCACAGAGCGTACGCTCGTCCTTCAGCATCTCATAGGAGTTCTCACTGTAGAAGGCGCGCAGCGAGCGTGTGGTCGTATCGGTAACGCCCAGGAGCGCGCGCCGATAGTACATATAGCGGGTAAATAGCTCATCCATCGGCGTGCCCTTCATGGGGTGGAAGAGCGCGTTAGCGTCCTTTTCAAGGTTCTTCCAACGCCCCACAAACTCATCCTTCCTACCCAGGGACGAAAAGTACTTGTAAAGCTGACTCTTAAAGATATCAGCATCCGAAAGCGGCAGCCCTCGATCGTTGAGTGTCGAGAAAATCCTGAGCGCCGTGTCCTGACTCTCGGCCTCAATGGGCAACAGGATTACATTGTTCAAAATACGCACCGGGAAGAGGGCTGTATACATGACGTACTTGTCGGCGAAGTCCGCGATCTTCTCCTGGAAAAAGCGGAAGACCTGCGTGTAGCGGCTCTTCATGCTACCGTCCACCTTCCCGGTACGCAGGATGGCGAGGAACTCGTCCTTGTCGCTGTCGGAAGCGACCTCGGAATCGATCTTGAGACAATCCATGATGGGATTTCCCATCTCGGTGGTCTTCCAGATGCAGCGAGCTATAAGCTTTCTTGTCTCCACGGTATCGGCATCCTGGGCGTTCTCGAACTTCGAGTAGAAGGCCCGCAGGAGCAGCATCATGGTCGTGAGACGCTGCTGGCCGTCGATGATCTCCTGCTTGCCCTCATCATTCTTGAAGGTGACAATGGGTCCGAGAAAGTACTCGTCGTTCTCGCTGTCGAAGTTGTCACTCGAGTTATTCGGAAACGCAAAGTCGAAGAGGTCGTCCCAGAGCGTCGCACACTCATCTTCGCCCCATGCGTAGGGGCGCTGGTAGTCAGGAATAAGGAAGTCGGACCGCTTGTCCGAGAACAGACTGCTAATAGTGCGCTGGTCGATATTGAGCTTGGACATAGGGTTCCTCCTGTAAATTGCAACAATTCGTAAAGTATTATAACCCCTGACGATAGCTGCCTCCCTACCTGCCAGTTTAACCCACGAAGGGCGAGAAGAAACAACGGTGTAAGGTCCACCCACACCCACCCCTCTTCGGATAGCTCGGCCCCCAGGTACCGCTTCACGTCGAACATCACGTCTGAGAAAACACGCATATCTTGTCTTTGTCGATCACGCTCATCATCACGTCATAGCAAAGGTTGACCGCCTAACCAGCATGTCCACCCCCACTCACGCTCCAGCCTCTTGCAGTTTAGCCAACTCCGCAACGTTCACGGAGGGAATGAAAACATGATCTAAATTTTCATCGCCGTTTCGTAGGCACCCCAGATAACGCTTCGTAAATTACCCACCTTGACGCAATCACCTACTAAATAAACTGATGATGCTTTGGGAGCCAAAGGATTTGGCGAATAGCCCAAAGAAGCGATGACTGAATCACAGGAAATAGTTTGTTGCGTACCGTCTTTATGTTCTATTACAATTTCTCCCTCACGAACTTCTTGAAGTGTTGATTCCAGATATACGGGAACCTCATGGAGAGCAAACCATTCACGCAAATATGAGCTGTTAGCAAGACACACCCCTGTTTGCGCAATTAAGTCGTCTTTCATTTCTACAATAAAGGGACTTTTTCCCTGAAGAGCCAATTCATAAGCAATTTCACAGCCCGTTAAACCGCCTCCAATAACGGCGACCGCAGAACCAACCTCTGTCCCTGTTAAATACTCGCACGCTTCAATCATACGTTCATAGCCTTTAATAGAATGTGGAATTATCGGTTTGGCACCCGTAGCAATAACCACTGGTGAATCACCGAATATATGAGGATCAGACACTTCGTCTCCAAGATGCACTTCAACCTTAAGCACGTCCATTTCTCTGCGATACCACGCGAGCAAATCTCGTAACTTGCCCTTGTATGATTCAGCACTTGCAGGAATAAAAGTTCCGCCCAATTCCTTTTCTTTTTCATGGATTATCGGATAATGTCCACGCAAAGTAAGAACACGCGCTGTTTCCATGCCCCCAATACCACCACCGATGATATGAACCGTTTTAGGAGAAGTGGTCTTTTTAATAAAGTGCTTATCCCATTGCATCGTTTCAGCATTGACTGCACAACGCGAAAGATTCAAGCTATCGTGCAACGATTGATCATTAGGAACGCCTTTGTAATGGCACATATTAAAGCATCCGTTATGGCACAAAATACAAGGTCGTATATCTTCAGGTCTATCTTCGATTAACTTAGTAACCCATGCCTGATCAGCAAGGAATTGACGTGCAAAGCCTGCTCCGTCAAGCTTTCCCTGTTCAATTTCTCGTGCAGCCACAAAAGGATCAAGGCGGCCAGCACAGACAACCGGAATATCTACAAAGTTTTTAATATGCTCTACATCTTCCAAATTGCAGTTTTCAGGCATATAGATAGGTGGATGAGCCCAATACCAAGCATCATACGTACCATTATCGCAGTTCAACATATCATAGCCCGCATCCTGAAGATACTTTGCAGCGCGCTGCGATTCTTCCCTATCACGCCCTACCTCTGTGAATTGCTCACCTGGCAAAGCTCCCTCGCGAAAACCCTTTGTTTTCGACAAAACGCTATAGCGAAGAGAAACAGGAAAATCTTTTCCGCAAGCTTGTTTAATTCCTTGCACAATTTCTACTGCGAAACGATAACGATTTTCAAATGACCCACCATATTCATCATCACGATGGTTTACATACTTTAACGTAAACTGATCGAGTAAATATCCTTCATGAACAGCATGAATCTCAATGCCATCAACACCTGCTTGCTTTAAGAGTTTTGCCGTTTTAACAAAAGCTTCGACCATTTCATGAATTTCGGCTTTAGTCATAGCGCGTGATGGCACTTTATCTGACCATCGATTTGGTGAAGGACTAGCAGTAGCGGTGATTTTATCTAAATCCATAAAGGGTTTAGATACTACCCGTAAAAGCTTATTGGTATAGAGTGTCTCCATTAACTTACTAATGGTAAACGATCGACCAAACCCTGCAGTAAGCTGGACAAATAATTTTGCACCAGTTGCATGCAGCTTTGGCATCCATGCAGCAAGATCGTCATACATTTTTTCATTTTTGTATAACCATTGACCAAACATAGGGTTATACACCGGTTGGCAGCCCGGCAAAACTAATCCAACATTGTTTTTTGCCACTTCAAGAATAAAGCGAGCACCCATCTCATCAAAATGGTTCTTCTCCATCCACCCGAATAAATCGGTGCCACCCATTGAAGTTAATACAATACGGTTTTTTATCTCACACGTACCAATTTTCCAGGGCGTGAAAAGTGGTGCAAGTCTCGAATCCATTGAGACCCCCTCCTTAAGCGACATCTTTTATACAGCGCTTTAAGCACCTATAAGAAAGCACCGAAATCCCCAAAGTGCATTCTTATTAAACGTCTCGTATCTGACAGATTCTATAGTACGCCTCTTTAGGCTTTCATGATTGCTACGCTTACTCGCTTTACCGTATAAGCCAAATCGGATTCTTTATTGGCTTCAGAGTAATCATAGTCAAGGGTCACTTCCCACGAATAAGCTTGATCATCCTGAGTAGTGTTACCCGTAAATGAATAATGCTCGCGAGCTAATGTTTTTTGATCTGATTCGTAAGTGGAATAGGCAGAAGAATCAGGCAATTCGACACTGCCAATTTGCACAGAGTTTAATCCAACTTTGTTTAAAATAAATTCAACAATATGGAATTGCTTAACAGCAGGAGCAAAAGCAACATCACCATATCCAAGCAATGCGCACGGAGCTTCATAAGAAGCCGCCGCAACACTACCTTCAGAATCAAGTCCTAGGGTAACTGTTGGTGTTCCCGAATACGAATTGCCTTTTTCATCTGCTAAAAGAACAGTGATCTCGTTACTAAATCCTAAAGAACTAAGCGTTTGTAAATCTTGGACGGTCGCCCCATGACCGATAGCCTGAATAGCGTTATCTTTTGACATACCCATCAAGGAAACTAAATCAATCACCTGCGTTGTAGGTGAAGTAAGCAAAGGTTCACTTGCTTTTGAATTCTGCTCTTCCGTATCTTGCTGTGCAGCAACCATATGAAGGGAGGATTGCGCATTAATAACCAGGGCAACCGCCAAACCGACAGCAACGAGTACAAATACTACGATGCAAACAATCAGCCACGTAAAGCCCTTTTTATTCCGCGGATCATCCTTTAAGCCTTGCATATCTCTCTACCTATAACCCTACATAAACAAAACGAAATACAGGCCAAACACCACGAGTCCCACAATAAGCACTGCGATAATAATCTTGTGGACATTTTCAAGCGGAGCAGAACTTTTTAAGTCGTCCTCTGTGAGATTATCAAGAGCACTCTCAAAACGATCACCTTGTGAAACGCCTGTTTTTTTAGCAACCTCAACGCGTGCGGTTGTTTCGGTTTCTGCAGTTCCTGCTGTTGCAGCTTCTCCTGTTTCTGCGGTTTCTTCGATTTCTCCAACTTCTTCGGTCGCCAAAGATTCTTCTGCCTCATCCACCACTTCTACTTCATTATTGGGGGAAGTTTTAGCATCTGACTCAGAAGCCTTCTCTACCGAAATCAATGAATAAGTATGTTGCTCAGAAGATGATCTGCTCATTAAGGCTTGTCCTTTTCAGCTTCTAAAAAAACACGCTGCACCAAATTCCACACAAGGCATTAGAGCCACTTTCAAATAAAACAGAAGTTGCCCGCCTAAAGTAGCTACTCAAACTTCTTTACATATGCAGTCATTTCACCAGCAATATGAGCATCAATCGATCGTGCTTGACGCTCGGTATCTCCTACCGTAAAGATATACACTTTTACTTTTGGCTCGGTGCCACTTGGACGAACAATGACTTTATGAGCGTCATCAAGATCAAACTCCAATACATTTGCCTGGGGAAGCCCATTTACACCAACTTCATAATCCAAGTATTTTTTAACATACAAATTTGCAATTGAAGGAAGTGGGTTCGCACGGAGTTCATCCATAAGAGCTGCCATCTGACGAGCACCGTCTGCGCCCTCAAACGTAAAGGACAACGTGCGATTATGGTAAAACCCGTATTCGTCATACAAATCCTGCATCGCCTGGTATAAGTTCTTACCAAGGCCGCGATAATAACGAGCCATTTGGCAAATAAGCATAGATGCAACAACTGCGTCTTTATCACGAGCATGAGTACCAGCTAAATACCCATAGGATTCCTCAAAGCCAAAAATAAAATCATCACTGCGGTTGTCTTTTTCAAGATCAGCAATAACACCGCCAATGTATTTAAAACCAGTCAAAACACGGCGAATTTCAACGCCATAATGCCGAGCTATCGGATCAACCATGCTTGAGGATACGATAGTGGTTACAGCGACAGGATTGCTCGGCATAGTACCAGCCGAAATACGACTCCGACAAATAAAGTCAAGTAGCAAAACACCAACTTCGTTGCCGCTGAGAAGCTTATAATCATCGCCATCCTTAACAGCTATTCCAACACGGTCAGCATCAGGATCAGTCGCGAGCAACAAATCAGGATGAACCTCTTCACATAATGCAATACCACGCTCGAGCGCATCGCGATTTTCTGGATTAGGATACGGACAGGTTGGAAAATGACCATCAGGATGAGCTTGCTCTTCAACCACGTGAATATCCTCAACACCAATGCGCTTCAAAATGCGCGTAACGCATTCAAGGCCAGTACCATTTAATGGCGTATAAACAACACGAAGAGGATCATCGATTGACTGCGGGACGTGCTGCTCGTAAACAGCATCCAGATATGCATCAAGAACTTCTTCACCAATCATAACGATCAAACCCTGCTCTAAAGCTTGATCAAAAGGCATAGTGGAAACATCATCAAAAATATCGACTTGATTGATACACTCGGTAATAGCATCTGCCATATCACTTGCAATCTGACACCCATCAGGACCATACGCCTTGTAGCCGTTATACTGGCTTGGATTGTGACTTGCAGTAACATTGATACCCATGTCACATCCCAAATAACGCGTAGCAAAAGAGAGTGCCGGTGTGGGCTCTAATCGAGGGTAAAGATATGATTTGATGCCATTTGCCGCTAAAACACTTGCAGCAGTTCGCGCAAACAATTCGGAATTAATGCGAGAATCATAACAAATCGCAACACTACCCTGCTTTTTATCCGAGTCAGACCCCGAAAGAGCTTGCAACGATGGATCGGCTTGTTTTAAATGAGCTATCTGAGTATTGATATAGTCTGCGATACCTTGTGTTGCCTGTCCAACCGTATAGATATTCATACGGTTTGTGCCAGCGCCCAAAACACCACGAAGACCTGCTGTTCCGAATTCTAAGTTACGATAAAAGGCATCTTCAATTGCCGCCTCATCGTTTTGCTGAGCCATACGCGAAAGCTCTTCTTGCAGTTGAGGATCAGTAACGTTTTCGCACCAGTGTTTAAAAATAGAATGGCAATCCATCTAGCAAACTCTCCTTATAGTAACGAGTAAAAATGCTAAAAGCAGTATATCAATGCTTATTCACTCACAAGCTCTTCTGCTCAAAATTGGTTAGTAAAACGACAATTTCCTAGGTCATTTGCCCTAAGCAGTCCTATTTATCACAAAAGCATACTCGTTACTTGAACAGTAGTGCGCCCTTTACTCAGGCAGTATTCAAACCACCGTAATAACGCAACAACGGCAAAGCAAACTTGCAAACTTAACTAAGCTTTGGATCATTAGGCCCACGCAGAAAACGAACCCTCTTCGAAGATATATTGAGAAGCGCTACTGCCAAAACAATTAAAGCCACGCCGCAACAATTGAGCAGAGTGAGCACATCATGAAAAACGAAGACACCTATCAATAAAGAAACCATCGGCTCAATGAAGGCCATAATGGAAGCTTTTCCTGTTTCCATATGCGATAGACCAACCGTGTAGCAAGCGAAAGGTAGCACCGTAGATATCAAAGCAAGTCCCAGCATAAGAGCTAGAACAGAAACAGAGGTCTGCGCAAGAAATACTATTTCAAACGGATCAGAAACAGGAACAAGTGCCATCGAAGCAAAAAGGAACGTGTAAAACATTACGGTAGGGGTCTCGTAATGTTTTAATGCTACACGAGCAAACAATGAATAGAGCGCATAGCCAATTCCTGAACCTATGCCAAAAGCAATACCAACAAACGAAAGCGATGCATCCCCAGATCCGATTCCAACCACTAAAAGACATCCCGCAAAAGCAACTATTAACGCAATACCTTTTTGACGCGTAAGGCGCTCTTTAAAGAGAAAAGCAGAAAACACTACGACAAAGCAAGGTGCGGTATAAAGTAGTATCGCAGCAAACGAAAGTCCACAAAGATTGATGCAGGCAAAATAACACACGTTAAAAAATGCGATACTCAAAACACCAGTACCAAGAAACATCCAAATATGACAAAGACGAATCTTAAACGCACCTGGTTTAAAAACAAGTAAAAATACCCCTAACACTAAAGCAGTGATCACACAGCGAACAACGGTAATTTGAACGGGATTAAATCCTGCCCAAGAAAGATTCGTAGAAAACAGACCAATAAGACCCCAAGAAATTCCAGCGACCACAATAAGAAAGGGAGCCATAAAGCGCCAGTCAAACGCAAGGGGGAGTTTCATAAATTTTCCTTTCAGTTTGTTTGCCGCAGAACCAATGCTATCTAAAAAGAATTCCTCAACGCCAAGTTGACGATGAGGAATTTCGTCATCAGGAATCCGCGCTCTACCCTGCATCACCCTGATAAATAACCTAGACCGATCCTTTCATGCATATGCCCTCGTATAAAAATCTCTCCAAGCGTGCAAACAATACTGCAGCAAACACGTAAGAGACAATCTGAATAGAGCGCTCTATGTTGCCCCACAAAAGAAACGATCACGGTCACTAGATACGTTATATAAGTAATTGTGCAATTAGTAAAACCATAATATATTAATAGCTTATTAAGTTTTACTTAAAGCCTTATACGCAAAGGAATCTCATGGAAACCTCTCGTTACCGTGCATTCTTAAAATCAGTTGAGCTAGGAAGCTTTTCTAAAGCAGCAAAAGCTCTTTCCTACACTCCTTCTGGGGTAAGCCAGCTTATTGGAGCACTTGAAAAAGACTTGCAATTTCCTGTCCTTGAACGTATGCGCAACGGGGTGCGTCTTACCGAAAACGGAAAGCGCATCTTACCTATTGCAAGAGCTATCGTACAGGAAGAAGAACGTCTCTTTCAGCTCTCCTCTGAACTGCGCGGCCTTTCGATCGGTAGCGTTACCATCGCTTCGTATCCAAGCGTTGCATCGCATTGGCTTCCAAAGGTGCTCAAGGATTTTCGCGAGCAATTCCCTCACATCGAAATCCGCGTTATGGAGGGCATCCATCAAGAAATATCGGAATGGCTCGACAATAAAGAAGTTGACCTTGGCTTTATGAGTTATGATCCTCACACCTCCTACGATTGGATTCCTCTTGCATATGATCCGATGATTGCTGTTCTTCCCACCACTCATCCCTTAGCAAATAGTACAAGCTACCCCTTACATGAATGTAGCAATGAAGATTTTATAATGCCAGGCAAAGGACAGGATATTGACACCCTAGGTGTTTTATCGCGCCACAATCTTCATCCCCGAATCGCTTACGAAATCATCGAAACTGCTGCGACCCTCGGATTGATTGAGGCAGGTATGGGAATAACTATTACCAATAGCCTCTCGACTGAAAAATACGACTTTAAGGTGTGTAAAATTCCCATTGAACCTTCCGAAGCTATCCTAGTAGGCATAGCAATCCCCGATAAGGCTTCCTGCGCACCCGCAGCTCGTCATTTCGTCGAATTTGCTACACAATGTTTGCAGAAAGAGAAATTCCAGACTATTGAACTCAATAAGAATCAAGTTAATAAACCAAAGAAAACGGATCGGTAAATGAAAAAAGAAACCTATCTTCATATGATTCAATCCCTTAAGAAAAGGCCGTCTCTTGCCAAAGGGATCATAGGCGCAAACAGCATTATCACCAAAGCGATTTATATCGCCTACCCCTGCTTGCTCGGATATTTACTAGTATTCGACCCAGGGATTACGTTTGCTTTAGACCATTTTTTGGAAAGTACGTTCTTTAAGGCATTTCTTGTGCCGCTTGGCTCATTTGTAATCTTAAGCGCTTTACGTAAAGGAATAAACGCTCCCCGACCTTACGAAGTATATGAAACAAGCCCTCTTATCCCAAAAAACACGAAAGGCAAGTCTTTTCCTAGCAGACACGTATTTTCCATTTTTATTATTGGAATGACCTTCTATTATTGCTGTCCTGTGCCAGAACTGGGGATAGTAATCCTTATCCTTGGAATCTTTCTTGCCATCCTAAGAGTAGTATCAGGCGTGCACTTTATAAAAGATGTTGTTGCAGGAGCTCTGCTTGGCATTCTCATGGCAGAACTTGGGTTTTATCTTTTTTAATACAGCACATATAAATTGCTGCAACGCATATAAAGATTCTTCTTGTTTGCCGAACAAATACAGCACTTGAAAATTTAGGCAAGAGGAAATAAAGCCATCACCACAAGTATGACAGGCAGATAGATAAACGAAAGTAGCGCAGAAATCACCGTATGTTGCGAAGCTAATAGAGCATTTCCTTTATGACTAGCAACAAAGGCAGGCACCATTGCACCAGTAGGCATCGCAAATTCCAACACTGCAATTTCAACAATAAGAGTATCGGGAATAACCCAAGATAAAAGGTAAAACAAAGCTATTGACCCTGCTAAAAACCGGATAAACCCAAACACGAATACGCGCCACTGTGAACATGCTTCTTTTATTTTCATACGAGAAACGTAAAACCCAATAATAAGCATTGAAATGGGAGCTGTAAGACCACCGACCATGTCAACCGCACCATACAAAACAGAGGGAAGAGACATTTGAAAGAAAAGCAAGAAAAGAGCTAAAAGCGCTGCGACTAACGCAGGATTAATAAAGTTTCGCCAAGTAAGCTTCACCCGCGAAAGAGCCACAAGAAAAGAAAACTTTTGAGGAGCAGAAGCTTTGTTTTCACCTGAGGCACACAAGCTTCGAAACTCACGCAACTGCTGATCAACTGATAGAAGAGCAACACCAACACTAAACAAAAAGACATTAACAACGGCAACAATGAGGCTGGTAAGAATAACAGTACTCTGGCCCAATACTGCAGCAATTACCGGAACACCGATAAAGGCCGTTTGTGTACAGATCCCCGAAAAGACAAAACAAGCAAACGTTTCAAAGGAAACTCGCAAGATCAAACACGCTAGAACCGACACGATTACCATCATGATAAACAGCACTATACCCAAGATGCATACCAAGGGTATCTGGGCAGCTATTTGATCGAAAACAACCGAAGAGGTTGAAGCAAGAATCATACAAGGAAGAGTTACATTGATTAAAATTCCTACAAGCTTTTCAGTGGTGTGTTCATCAAGATACTTTAACTTTGCTAAGACAAATCCAAGAAAAACCACAAGTGCAAGAATGAGTATTTGTGAAATACCCGCACTGATACCTTCCATTGCTGTTCCCCATATTCCCCTCAACAATAAATTTTGTCCTTATTGTGACGTATTCACCAAGTCTGCTCAATAGAGACAAACCTGAAGCACAAAAAGCATTTCATCATTGAGGTTTAAACAGCTTTCGCCTTGAGGAAACTATCAGTAAATATGGTACGCTGTCCAAAGCAAAAATACATCGCGTGAGGAGTACTCATGTCCTATACCATTGTTACTGATTCTTCCTGCAATTTACCAGAATCACTCATAGACGAATTAGAACTTGAAGTTTTGCCTCTCGTGTTTATGGCCGATGGCAAGGAATACCAAAGTTATCTCAAAGGCCAAGTAACTGACTTGAAGCAGTTTTATACCATGATGCGTGAAGGTAAGATATTTACCACTTCCCTTCCAAATTTATCCGATGCGCAAAATTTGTTTGAAGATATCTTTAAACAAGGAAATGATATTTTGTATCTTGGTTTTTCCAGTGGCTTATCAGGCACCTACGAAGGTGTTCGTGGTATCGGGAAAACACTTCAACAGCAATTCCCTAATCAGACTTTTGCATCAGTTGACACCTTAGCGGCCTCCGTTGGTCAGGGCTTAATTGTCTACTACGCTGCAAAAATGCGCCAAGAAGGCAAAACGCTTCAGGAAGTAGAACAGTGGGTTCGCGACAACCGCTTAAATCTTGCTCATTGGTTTACGGTAGATGATTTGATGTTCTTATTCCGTGGAGGACGCGTCTCTCGCACGGCAGCTTTCGCGGGAAGCCTTCTCAATATCAAACCAGTACTTCATGTTGATAATGACGGACTTCTTATCCCCATGGAAAAGACACGCGGACGCAAGAAAAGTATTCAAGCTCTTGTTAAGCACATGGAAGCTAGCGTTATTAAACCCCTTGAAGATCAGGTAATCGGCATTTCACATGGCGATTGCATAGAGGATGTTGAATACCTCCAAAAGCTCATTACAGAGAAATTCGGGGTACGCAATTACCTTGTTAATTACGTTGATCCAGTAATTGGCGCTCACTCTGGTCCAGGAACGTTAGCGCTCTTTTTCCTTGCCCATCAGCGATAATTATGCCTCATCAATAATGTCTCGCAATGCCGAAATGAATTTTTCATTTTCCTCATGGCTGCGAATAGAGACCAAAAAGTAGCGCTTTCCTTCAATGCCTGGCACGCCTGCCAAGTCACGTACCGTAAAGCCTGCTTTCTGCAAACGAACAATTAAGTCAGCGGCGCTTGCGATACCAAAGTCACGAGCAGCACGCTCTTCAAGTGCACACATGACGAAATTTGCTTCCGAAGGAAACACCTTAATACCAGGGGTTAAAGACAGCATACACTGCATCCAAGGGATTTCTTTTTCCAGCAATGCAACCGTTTCATCCAGATAATCTCCGGTATGAGGAAATTCTCGCGCCACAATTTCGTTGAACATCGTAATTTCCGAACCATCGCTAAACTGCCTGATATGGCTCATAGCAGATTCATTGCCGACAACATAACCCATAGGAATACCAGGCATACCAAGTTCATGAGACAAACTACGAACAACGAATAAATTGCGATATTGCTGCGTAAGTTCTACAAAGGATTCCCCGCCAAGAGTAAGGCCAATGTTGGATTCGTCAACAATAACCCAATTGCAGGTATCCAAATAGCGCTTAAGAATTTTTTCTGACAGCAAACGTGCACAAGGAAAACTTGGATTGGCAAGTACGGCAGCATCGAATTGGTATCCATTCGAAAATGCCATCTGCGGTTCGATAGCTGACAGGGAGAAAGGATTGACCAACTTAACAGGATTATGGCCAACATTTGCAACTGACAAGAAATACCCCGTTGGAGCAGGAGTTGGAATACCAACACTGCAGGGACGATAGGCTTGCGCAATGGCACCAATCATAGAACTTACACTGGTGCCTGCCATGATGCACTCTGGCGGCATCTCAAAGTAGCGGCCAATCACACGACTTAAATGCTGCCCATCACTATTGGGTAAAAACGACAAATCCCCTTCTGATATTGCAGAAGCAATAGCTTCCTTCACACACGCAGGCGCACCAAGAGGATTAGCGATACAAGAAAAATCTATCCAGTCAATTTCAGCACGAATATCATAAGGCAACGTTTCTTGACGCTGCGGAGCCGCAGCAGCCTCATTAACCAGCTCTGTTAAAGCTTCAAATGGTTTCACTGCCCTTTAATCCTTACCTTTTGTTATCTTACTGTCAGCGCTTACGTGTTGAAAGCCTGCCCAAAAGCTTTGAACCACAAAAGCGGCATAATCCCCGCAAAACAGCAGTTAAAGCCTGGGTGATCTACCCTAGCACAAAATGATCCTTCCGTGGGCATGCTAGACTATGTTTCATGGAAAAGAGAAACGGCATACCCCAAAAACCCTGGAATGGCCCAGCTATATTATTGATGGATTTAGATGCCTTCTTTGCTTCAGTTGAACAGTTCGACCATCCTGAATGGCGCGGAAAGCCTGTCATTGTAGGGGGAAGCCCCGATAAACGAGGGGTTGTTTCTACCGCTTCATACGAAGCACGCGCGTATGGTGTCCATTCTGCGATGCCTTCTTCTACAGCTGCGCGCTTATGTCCACAGGCTATTTGGACATCAGGTAACTTCCACCGGTATAGGGAAATGTCTCAAAAAGTAATGGCAATCCTCTACGACGAGTCACCTCTTCTTATGCAGGTAAGCATTGATGAGGCGTTTCTCGATATATCCCCCACTCGAACCAATCGTACTCATCCGGTTGAAATCGCAAAACGAATACAGGCACGTATCGCCCAACTAGGTATTACCTGTTCTATTGGATTAGGCGCATCGAAATCAGTTGCAAAAATCGCCTCGAATCAAGATAAACCCCGCGGTTTAACGGTGGTATATCCCGAAGAGTCTGAAGCTTTCCTCGCACCACTTGCAGTAAAGGAAATGAGCGGCATTGGTCCAGTAGCAGTACGCAAATTAGCTTCGTATCATATTCATACTTTAGGTGATTTAGTCCATGCTGATCCAGCGCTGCTCAGAGAGGTCTTTGGCAAAAATACCGCTTTAATGATTGATCGGGCCCGCGGAATAGATAGCGTCGTGCAAGCAGAACAAGAACCAACAAAATCGGTCTCTAACGAAATAAGCTTTGCAACGAGCTTAACCGATAAAGAAGAAATACGTGCCCGAATTGCAACGATGGCACACAAAGTAGGACGTCGTTTACGTCGTAAAAACTTAATCGGTACAACCTTGCACCTTAAAATTCGTCGTGAAGATCTCACTATTCGTACCTGTCAGCGAAAAATTCCTGATTTGGGTACGAACGAATTGTTGTGGCTTCCACAACTTTACGAAATGCTCGATGATCTATGGACCCCAGGTGAAAAGCTCCGTCTTGTTGGTGTTGGCGTCAGCGGATTCGAGGGAGAACCCATCCAAACTTCACTTTTTGGGGGATTGGACGATGAAGAGGTTTTATCAAAAGCATCAATAAAAACCGATAACCCCAGTGACTCCGAAAAGTCCTTACAGTCTTCAAGTAGCCATAAAACACGCGGCATTAAACACAGCGCTTTGATATCACATGCAAAAAAGAATTCAAAACTTCTTGAAGCAAACGATATGATCGCTCAACGCTTTGGTGAACAAGCGCTGCGCTTTGGACACGAACTTCGTTCCTACGCCGACACAACAGGAAGTTCAGCGAAGAACCCCGAAGACTATAAAGACTAACTGCAGTGCTAAGACAGCTTAGTTAAACTTGAATATTTTCTGAGCAATATGGTAGCCCGTAATACCAACCATACGTCCAACATCGGTTGGTATATTAGTAGCCAAATTAAGAACTGATCGACGAACTTCATGGTAGAGATCTTCGTTTTTCGAACGAAGGTAAGCCCAAATTTCAGCACGCTTTGCTTCATTTTCGGGGGTTTTTTCCATACGTAAAAACACCGAGCAAATACACATCATCATTGAAAGATAGTTTTTCATATAGCTACGTAGCCTCTTGTTTTCAACCGAGCCAAGATCGACCGAGTCAATCATGACTTTGGTGATACGAATTTGCTGATCGATGCGAGAAAGCATAACTTTTTCATTGACTGACTGATCTTCTCGTCCAATGAAGTAACGATACATATCCACATCGAAGTAACGCATTGTTTTTACCTGAGGAAGCGGAACATAGACAAAGATATTATCAACATAAAAACAATGCTCAGGAAGCCTTAGGCCCATTTCACGCAGCAAATCGCTTCGATAAATAACCGAATGCATTAATAGGTATTGAGAAGGGTTAAAACGCCCGACTTCTGCCCATCCAAATTCTTTGTCGGTAGGAAACACATTAGTATAGCGAATAGTGGTATGAGTACCTTCGTGTACCTTTTCATAAACGTAATTGGCAATTACCAAATCAGTTGCTGTGGTGCCCTCCTGCTCAAAGCGCGCTTTCTGCTCGCGCAGGTAAGGCATAATAACGTTCATGGCATCTTTGTCTAGCCAGTCATCGGAATCAACCACTTTATAGTACAAACCGGTTGCAGCATCTAATCCAGAATTAACCGCCGAACCATGTCCACCATTTGGTTTATGAATGGCACGAACAATATCGGGATACTGCTTAGCTAAACGATCACAAATTTCTGGAGTAGTATCTTTGGTAGATCCATCATCTACAAGAATTATTTCAATATCATCTCCGCAAGGCAGAAGAGACTCTACGCATTTCTCCATGTAGTCTGCCGAGTTATAGCAAGGCACTGCAAAGGAGATTGTTTTCATACAGGATTCCACCTAACCTTTCCGTTCACACCGTATGTGGTTTCCCTCAAAGGCACATTATACCCACGGAATACGAGCAACGCTAAAATGATAACGAAAAGTAGCAATACATCACGAAAGGATTGCCTATGGCTACGCTCATTGAATCAATGATCGAACGCGCTAAAGCTGATAAGAAAACTATCGTTTTACCAGAAGGTAATGACGATCGAATCCTCGAAGCCGCTCAAACCGCTCTTAACGACGGTATTGCAAACATCGTAATCTTAGGCGATGAAAAAGAAATTCGCGCAAAGGATTTTGCATTAGATGAAGCACAGATCATCAATCCTGCTACTTCCGATAAGGTAGAAGAATTTGCACAGCTTCTCTATGAGCTCCGTAAAAAGAAAGGCATGACCGAAGAAGAAGCCCACAACCTTGTAACTACTGATCCAATTTATTTTGCTGTCATGATGCTTAAAACAGGTATGTGCGATGGCTTAGTAGGTGGGGCAGGCTGCGCAACAGTCAAAATCCTTTCTCCTGCACTCAAAGTTCTCAAGACTGCTCCGGGCGCACCTATGGTTAGCTCATTGTTCTTGATGGATGTTCCTAATTGTGAATTTGGCGAAAATGGCATTTTCGCTTTTGCAGACTGCGCTTTAGAGGTTCAGCCAACCGCAGAAAAACTTGCTCATATTGCAAACCTTACCAATGATTCGTTTAAGCGCTTGCTTGGCAAAGAAGCACGCATTGCTCTTCTTTCCCATTCTTCATACGGAAGCGCAAAAAACGATGACGCTACCAAGGTCGTAGAAGCAATGCAGTATATCAAAGAAAACTATCCTGATCTTAATGCTGATGGCGAGCTCCAATTGGACGCAGCTATCGTTCCCGAAATTGGACAGTCAAAAGCACCCGGCTCCCCTGTTGCTGGCAAGGCAAATGTTTTGATCTTCCCCGACCTGGATGCCGCAAACATTGGTTACAAGCTTGTTCAACGTCTCGGACACGCACAAGCTTACGGTCCCATCCTCCAAGGTATTGCTGCTCCTGTAAATGACCTTTCCCGTGGCTGCACTGCCGAAGATGTCGTTGGGGTAATTGCCATCACCTGCGTTCAGGCTCAAACCCTTTAAGCCTGAAAACATACTAAAGAGAAAGAGGGTATTTGCTTTTGATGCAATATCCTCTTTTTCTTTGTCTTTTTAGCCAATAACGTTCGTTCTATTCGCAAATTTCGTTATGGCAGTAAATTCGCAATGCCCACTAACCTCGTTTTACTTTTATCTTCTTCTGTTCTTTCACAAACGACTTAACCGTTTCTCGTAACCCTGTTTCAGGCCCTAAGAGTTTTCTCACTAAACGCTGGCATTGTTTTTCTTTGAGGCAGCCCACTCTTTATCGAATTGCGAAAAGCCACTTCCCGCTGGCGCTTTGAGATTATCAGCCATCTTAATAAGCACTTGATATGTTGTCCTCATATCCTCTTCACTTATCCCTGAGGAAAGCACGTCATTTAAGGCATTTGAAGCATCCATTACCTCATCCGCAATTTCCCAAGCTTTTGCGGTCAAATTCACGCATTGTTTTCGTCCGTCCTTGATGCTGCGTTTCCTTACAACAAAGCCTTTTTGTTCAAGTGAATGAACAGCGCGTGTCGTAAGCGCTTTATCAACCCCTACCCATTGCGTAAGTTCCTCTTGAGAAGCACCATCTTTTTGGGTCAAGGTGAGAAAAAAAGGCATTTCTGCTACGGAGATATTAAAGTGCGCAAGAGAGCTTGCATGAAAAGATTTCGCTTTTCTGTCAATAAGCGAAATAAGCCTTCCAAAGTTATAAGGTGAATAATTCATGGTTCTTTTTCCTTAATTAGTTGATCTATCAACTAATTATAGCGTAAACTCACCTATATCAGAAAGTCTTTTAAACGTTGTATTCAAGTAAGACTATTCAATTATCTTGTTTGAATACCCAAACAAAGGAGTCACCAATGAGCAAAGAAACATTTCAGGAAGCACTTGCCGCAGCGCCCTTTATTGCGCTTGCATCATCCGTTGACGATCAGCCCAATGTTCGTCTGATCGATACTTATTACGATGCTGATAAAAACATGTTGCTCTTCCCTACTTCTCGTAAAACTCCAAAAGTTGCTGAGTTTGCAAAAAATGAAAAGGTTGCTTTTACTACCCTTCCAAATCCTTCAGGAGCAATTATTCGTGTACAGAAGGCCAACGTAAAAGAAACCGATATCTCACTTGATGAAATTAAAGACGCCCTCATTGCAAAGCGTGGAGGATTTAAGCATCTGCTTGGCATGCTCTCTCAAGACCCCGTTGTGTACCAGATCTGCTTTGACGAGGCTCTTTTGATTGTTCATGGGGAAAAGGAAGTTATCACGCTGTAGTGTCTTAGAACGAGAAGATTTCATGAGAAATATCTACACTGAACCTCCAGTTCATTTTTAGATTCTAAACTAGCTTCGATGGCCCTACCTAACAAAGGAGACTTAGTGAAAACCTTAAGCATTCGTGATGTCATTGGACCTATTATGATTGGCCCTTCCAGTTCTCACACAGCTGGCGCTCTTCGCATTGCTTTAATGACTCGACAAATGCTTAACGCTCGACCAAAAACGGTCGAATTTCGTCTCTATGGATCATTTAGCCATACTTACCAAGGACACGGCACCGATAAAGCCCTTGTTGCCGGAATGCTCGGACTAGCCCCTGATGATGAGCGGATCCGTGATTCATTCTGCCTCGCCCACGAACAGCATTTGAATTTTCGTTTCACGCCACTTCCCGAAGTCGAGGTAAAGCATCCAAACACCGTTGAAATTATCGTAGAAGACGAGCAGGGATCTCATCTTTGTGTGCGAGGAGAATCCATCGGTGGTGGCGCTGCAGTAATTTCAGCTCTCAATGGCGTAGAGGTGCATTTAACAGGAGAACACCACAGTATCGTAACTGAACAAAAAGATGTACAAGGCGTACTTGCCCACATTACCGCACGACTCAATGCTGCTAATCTTAATATCGCCTCGGTAAGGCTTTTCCGAACTAAAAAAGGACAAACCGCCTATACCATTATTGAGATTGACGAGGACATACCGTCCTGCATCACAGAAGAAATTCTTACAAATCCCAATATTCGTTCAGTTAATATCATTCACTCCGATAAAGCCTCCGCCGATATCGAACGCCGATCCGAAGATAAACGAGAAATTGCCACCTGGCATGGTAAAACACTTCCTCTCTTTGATGAAGTAGACTTTGCTGATGGCAATGCACTACTTGCCTACTGCGAGAAGGAGCATATTCCTATTTCAGATGCTATCTGCATTCGCGAACGTGCTCTTCTTGTACGCGACGGCATGCGTACCGATAGCACAAGCGAATACCTCGACCGCGCTTTAGAAGTCATGCGCGCCTCAGCACTTGAACCCATCAAACATCCCCGTCCTTCAATGGGTGGACTCATTGGCGGCGAGGCAGATAAGATGAACCGCCTCTGGGAATCAGGTATTGGGTTACGCTCAGAGCTCATTACAAAAGCAGCAATGTATGCAATGGCGGTATTAGAAACAAATGCATCCATGGGACGCATTGTCGCAGCTTCGACTGCAGGCTCCTCCGGTGTAATACCAGGTGTACTTTTCGCACTTAAAGACACCCATGACTTTACGCATGACCAGCTCCATCGCGCTTTAGCAAATGCTGCTGCAATTGGTTACCTTATTACTCGTAATGCAACGGTAGCTGGTGCTGAGGGAGGATGCCAGGCAGAAGTAGGATCGGCAAGCGCAATGGCAGCCAGCGCTGCTTGCCAGCTATTAGGCGGAAGTCCAAAACAGTGTTTTTCTGCTGCAAGTATCGCTCTATCAGGTTTGATGGGATTAGTATGTGACCCTATTGCAGGTCTTGTAGAAGCTCCCTGCCAAAAACGCAATGCCACCGGCGCTGTCAATGCTCTCGTAAGCGCACAAATTGCCCTTGCAGGATGTAGCGACCTGGTCGATTTCGATCAGACCGTTGAAGCAATGTATCGCGTTGGCCGTGCCCTGCCCTTTGAATTGCGTGAAAGCGCTCTTGGGGGCCTTGCCGCAACCCCTGCAGCTTGTGCCTTTTGTGAAAGCTGCCACAGATAAGCACTGAGCCCATCTACAGATCCCTGCCAGTTTCCCTTTGATGCCTAAAAGTACCTCTATAAAAGCACCTCTTCGCTTTACCCAGCTTTCATCCTCTCTAAAGGAGACTTCTTGTGATCATTCTTATTACAGGCGCAAGCCATACCGGGAAAACAGTGCTTGCTCAGAAGTTACTCGAACGGTACAAATATCCAATACTTTCACTCGATCTTCTCAAAATGGGACTTATACGAAGCGGGCAGACTTCTTTGACTCCTAAAGACGACAAAGCTCTTACCCCCTACCTCTGGAGCATTACCGCAGAAGTTATTAAAACCGCCCTAGAAAATGGTCAAAATCTCATTGCTGAGGGCTGTTATATCCCTTTTACCTGGCAAGAAAGCTTTAGTGAAACGGCGCTTCAACAAATTGAATACTGCTGTCTTGTTATGAGTGACGATTACCTACAACACAATAAGAACCGTATTATTGCTCATGCAAATGACAGCGAAAAGCGCAAATGCGTTACCTATGATGAAGATTTTTTCAACGAGCTTATTCAAGATAATGCGGGTTATAGGAAAAAATGTGTTGCTAGCGCTTAGTCCCAATCATGCCTGAATGA
>ERZ827440.326-NODE-326-length-71001-cov-8.579483_pt1 | contig 71001 bp, 50 predicted proteins | sample MGYA00519774_ERZ827440 | MGnify/ENA primary metagenome ERZ827440 (study PRJEB31778, sample SAMEA3449302) | human gut metagenome | biome: human gut; feature: human-associated habitat; material: faeces | place: United Kingdom | collected 2010/2012 ... | reverse complement strand
ATTTTGATTTACATATAGTCTTTCTGGCCAATGCATATTACATATTTTATACTTAGCCTCTCCCGCCATGCCGAGACACAGCAGGAGAGTGGTTAATATTTTTATTCATCTAATCCCGTAATGCTTGCAAAATATTTCCAATTGTCAGCCGCTTTATAAGCATCTATACTATTTGATGGAACTTTCAACACAGAAAAAGAATTAATTTCCGAAAAATCATTATAACACTTTGGAGGAGTTGCCGCACCAATCTTAAAAAGATACAATTGAGAGGCATTATAGAATGCATATTTTCCTATTGATGCAAGTTTGGTACAAGCCGAGGCATCAATCGTAAGCAGCTGAGAGCAACCTGAAAAGGCTCCATAAAAAAGGTTCTCTTTCGCTAAATACACATAATCACTTGCAATTTTTATTAGATTTGAATTATCCTCAAAAGTTACAGATGTTAATGCTGTGCAATTTTGAAAAGCACAACATTCAATTCTTTCTACACTTGCAGGAATTCTAATTTGGGATAATGCCGCACAATCAGCAAATACACCAAAATAATGAGATGAGGTATATGGAATTACATGATAACTTCCTCCTATAATTTTAAGTTTTGATTGAGGCTCAAAAACAACGGATGCCAGTGTTGTGCAATTTTTAAAGTTGCACAACCAATTTTTTCCACGCTTGCAGGAATTTCGATAGATGATAACGAGGTACAATTCTCAAAAACTCCATCGCAAAAAACTCCCAGCTCGCCAGTTCCATAGCTTCCGTCAAGCTTTTTTAATTTTGACCCTTTTTCAAACTGAACACAAGCCAACGAATGACAATCTTTAAATGCTGAATATCCAATTTTTTCTACATTAGCAGGAATTTCTATTGATATTAAAGATGAGCAATCTAGAAAAGCATAGTCATCAATGAGATTCAATTGGGATTCATGCTCAAATATAACAGTATTTAGAGCGACACAATCGTGAAAAGCATATGGGCCAATTATTTTTACACTTGCAGGGATCGATATTGCCGTTAAAGATGAACAACCAGTAAATGCTCCATCATTATCTTGACCATAATTTATATGATAATCTGGTCCAATAATTTCTGTTAATTCAGAATGAGATTCAAATTTTACCTCCTTCAAATTAGCACACTTTTTAAATGCCGCTAATCCGATCGCTTGCACACTTGCAGGAATTGTTATTGTAGATAGAGCGACACATCCTTCATAAGCATGGTCTTGAATGCGATGTAAACAACTTTCTTGCGTAAATGTATTATCTACGAGAGATATGCAATTTTTAAATGCGCTATTACCAATTATTTCAACAGATGTAGGAATCTCGATAGAGACTAATGAAGTACATCCACTAAATGAGAAATCTCCTATTGATTTTAGATTTGAATTATCCTCAAAGGAAATATTAGTTAATGATCGACAATTTTGGAACGCAGAGGTTTCTATGGTTTCTACATTTGGGGGAATTATAATGGCCTGCAAGCGACTTTGATTAAATGTATTCGCCCCAATTGCAGTCAATGTAGTAGGAAGAATGATGGTCTGAATATTTGACGATTTGTAAAATGACTGTGCTGGTAGATTTGAAATATTCACCTCCGAAATATCTAAATTTCTTAGATGTGGCATCATTCGATGCATAAACAGAAAATCGATATCGTTCAGCACGCCTGTAATTTTCAACGATTTGATATTGGCATAATCATAGTCTGCCAGCACATTTTCCAGTTCGCCTTTCGTCTCGACATGAACTTCGGTACACGTTCCCAATTGCCGAAAAATAATTGTTTGCAATGTATTATCCTGCTCATCTTTCAATACCACCGTTGCATAGCGTTGAGTTCCCTCGTTGGCTGTAATATAAAAAGTAATCGTATCCTCTCGCATAACACGAGTAAATGGAGATATTGACAACCAACTTTTTGCATTTTCAGGTATTTCGACTGTATAATTTAAATTGGTTGTTAATTTTACCTCTTGTGTACCTCCATCAGGACTAACATTGAAAGAGTTGTCTGCAATAATAATAACCATTTTTTGTGAACAATTCAAAGATGCCATGACAGTACGATAGGAACCGTCGTTGACAAAAACAAGAATTTCGCTCTCAACAATCGGGTCAGGAGCGGTAATTGTGATCGTTCCCTTATCCGTGGAGGTAGCATCTACCTTGACTTTCCAGCCATCCTGCGCAATGGCCTTAACAACCGTATTTTCAGTTGCACCTTCAATCGTGTAGGAAATTGTTTTGCTCTCGCCCCCCATTGAGAATGGCTATATCCGTTGTATCGAATGCAATTGCAAACTTTGAGTTATCACTTTTAGGAATCGTGATGACAGAATCGTTCTCCAATGTGAAATAGACATTATTATCATCTTGTGTTACACTTTTGAATATTGAATTACCGTTAATGCCGTCCTCTCCTGTGGCTTTGCCTAATTGCGTCCAATTCGTTCCGTTGTCATAGGAAATCCACCAATAGCTCTCTCGGATTTCAAGTTTAGGAGTAACGCCGTCTTTGCCATTCGTTCCATCTTCTCCACCCGAACCGTCTGCACCATCTTTACCGTCCGTGCCCTCTGCTTTAATTTTGTTTCCTTTGTCATCTGTCAGCCAGTTGCCATTAAGCGTCCAATAATAAACGCCATCCGTGTCTTGTTTTACACCGATGGTAGGTGTTACGCCATCTTTCCCATCTTCACCGTTAGAGCCATTTACGCCGTCTTTGCCATCAGTACCATTATAAATCGTAATAATAGAATTGCTTTTTGCAAAAGTTATCGTATAACCAATAATTTCACCATCATTAGTTATTGGCGTAACACACTCGTTATATAATCGTTATTCTGTAATGCTGTTATGATGGTCTGCAACGATGAAATATTCGTATTCATCTGCTTGCAGAGTTCCTCTAATTTCTCTACGCGATTTTCGAGGTCATTCAAATCATTGCGCAATGCGCTGTCGTCGTACTTATCGCTACAACCGAATAGCAATAAGCCACACACCAATAGAGATAGTAGTTTTTTCATTGCAATATTAGATTATTGATTTCTAATCTTCACTTAATATCTTGCCAATTACTAAGTTCTATAATACTATTTTGACTAATATTGGAATCTTGTGTAAAAGATTGCATTACTGCTGAAATATCGAATAGTATTCGTTTCCCATCAAATACATATGGGTCTTTACCATTGGTAAAAGGTGATAAAATAAAACAAGATGGCAGGATTTGTAAAATTTGAGATTTTACTTTTGAATTTTGAACAAGTGTATCAAAAGCAATAAGTTCAGCCTCTATTTGCTTTTTGTCTGCCAAATTTTCAAGAAGTAAGACTTTACCATTATTACTAATTTCCAACACAAAATAGTAGCCCATAGGTGATTGTATTTGTTACCGTATCAACTCCTGCTGCGGTTGGTTATGGGTAAAAAGAAAGTGTGGAGTCAGTTTCGTTCATCTCAAAGAAGGTTGTGGCGAACCCATAGCAAAATAAACGATGCAATACCCCACACTTGATAGATATGGGGTAACGGGCACACAGAATGCGCCCTGCCATGATCTAAACAAGAATGAGTGCTGTTCGTTGCCCTTTGCTATTGAAAATTGCCACATTTTCTTTGAAAGGCGTGCGAAAAACACTTCCAGTATGTCCGCCGCAGTCCTTGCGGACATCGGCAGTGACAAAGTTAGAAATTATTTTCGCTCGAACAACACTCGATGGGGTATTGCCGTATAAATTTCGGTGGAATCGGCTCCGGGATTCTCTACGTTCCGAGGCCATCATAAAGAAGCCGAAACCCCTCGAAAAGGTTCCGGCTCGGCGTGCGGGACGGTGGGCTACTTGAACGTCACCCCGTGTTTCTTGCAAATCCATAAGAAGGTCTCGATCCCGATTTTCCGGCTCCGCAGACATTTGGCGAACTGCTCGTCGCAGTCGGTCGGGTAATACTTCTTGGAGTGCATGCTGACCAGATGAAATAGCCGCAGCCCCTCCTCCTTGCCGTATTCGTGTGCCAAGGCGCATCCGATGCAATACCAGTCGTGATAGTCGTCGGTGATATCCTTCTTCTCTTCACGGATTTTCTTGATTAATTTATAGACCTTTTCATCGAGCAGCTTCTTTTCCCGGGCCGTCCGGACTTTGGCCCTTGCGGTTCTTTCTTTCAGCACGCCCCGATAAGGCTTCGCGTGCGGATTGATGTATGGGTAGGCATCGTAACTGGCTCCCCGCAAGCGGCAGACATCGCAACACCCTTGGTCGGCGACGAGCCCCGTTTTCTCGTAGATCTCCCGAACCAGAGCGTCGAATTGTGCCAGGTGCATGTCCGGGTGAGCGATGCGGAAAATCAGGTACAAGCCATTCCCGCTGATCGACATACTTGCACACAACAAGCTGTCGAAGGTCTTGGCGACGAGTCTCTTCTTATCGAACCACTCCGGTCCGAATACGCCGTTGTCCTTGTGGTCGATGTCGATGCATATGAACCCGGTGTGCTGAACCAGCCCGTCACGGCTCCGAGTCTTGAATATCCCGCTGGGAGTGATGCACGGCAGGTTGCGTTTAATTTGTTGGCGAACCTTCTCGTTGGAGGTCGTGCGGAACGCGATAACCTGCTCCTTGAATTTGGCAGTCTTACACCACTTTATCAGGTCAACATCGCCGAGTGGTTTCTGTGCGAAGTAGTTCTCGAACACGGAGACCCTGATCTGAGGGAGTTCCGGGGGATTCGAACTGACTGTTTGCCTTTCTATGTACCCATTGTCATATTCGTTTTCTTTCATGTTAGAATTATCTTTTAGGAGCGACCTATTCATATTGTATATCGTTGAGTATTCGTAGATTGTCATTTTCTTCGTCTTCGGTTTTTGTGAAAAATTCGTTGAGTTCTTCGTCGTTATTCTTTTTGATTGCCTTCTTTTTGTACTTTGCTTGCCGTTTCCGTTCGTTGGCATCCAGCTGGGGACGGATCAGTATGAAGGTTCGCATCTGCTCCCCGTTGAGATCCGTCGGTTCCTCGCCGTAGAGAGCATATCTCATAATCACATCATAGAGGTGTAATCTTGCCCTGTTCTTCATCGAGGCCAACGCTTCATAAAAGGTACGGTAGAAGATGAACCCTTCACGGGGCGGAACCTCCGGGTCGAATGCGGGCTTGGTCGTTGTTGTTTCAGTTTTCATGGTTAATGTTTTTTTAATTGTTTTATTTTCCGGATGTTTTCCTGTTCGATCGTCGGGTGTGATTCGCTCTGCAACCAGTCGAGAATCTCCTCACGGTTAAAGTAAAGTTTGCGGCCTTTATGCTCTGGTTTGTGGAACGGTATCTTTCGTTCACTTGTGAGCTTATAGACCGTAGAGATACTGTACCCTGTAAGCCGGGCAACGTCGGCGGCTGTCAGCACCTCTTTGTCCGGAGCGCGGCTCGGAGTTAGATGCCCCATAATTTTGTCGATTGATAAAATCTCTTTCAATTGTCCTACCGTCAGCATGGCGATCGGAGTGTCGTCGGTAATGTTATTCATATTCTTGTAAATAATTTAAAAGTTTACAACCTAATTTACCAGCCGAACTGTTTAATAGCTCTTAATAGAAATAATCCGCTGTTAAACAGCGGATTATCTAATATTCTTTTTTCCTATATGGGTTCATGTTATGGAAAATCTTCATAAATGGCAGGAATATGTTGAATATTAGCAACATATCGACCTTGTTTTGGCTTTTGAATAATTTGTACAGGACATCGTATATATGATAGATCGTAGCGTTTGAGGGTGCATGAGTTTCTCGGATTATTTGTGTTCGAGAAATTTTGTCCACATTAAAATAGACGTGGTGGTAGTAGAACATACAATAGCCTATATACATCCAAATTCGGAAATCGGCCTTGGATTTGTCGAAGATGCTATTTCTGAATATAGAGAAAGTCCTTCCGCATCTTTTACATAAGCGTAATTTTTCATTATTCTTTCTGAAAGGGCCGTTTTGACAGCTGCCGCAATGCGGGCATCGTCGCTTTTTGGGCTTTGATTCAATATCAAAATCAACACAAGTCTTGGCGTACAGTTTTATAAGACTATTTTCGGTGGGGAACCGTTTGATGAACCTTTTATAACTGACAGGCGATGATTGGAAAAAATACATATTCGGTTGATTTTAAATCGTATATTTGTGCTAATAGCGTAAAAAGGCGAGCAGAATTAAACCGTGATGGCCGTTAGAGAACTTTCGCCGCCTCGTTGATCACTCCGTTGTCGAAGCTGTCGAGGTATATGTTCGTGGTCTCCAGATCGGCATGGCCGAGCATCTGTGAAATCACCTCGCGCGGGATGTGGTTGCGCTGCAAGGTCATGGCCGCCGTATGGCGGGAGACGTAGCTCGTCAGGTGGAAATCAATTCCGAGCTCCTCGGCGAGCAGACGCAGGTATTTCTGGTACTTGCTGTAACGGGTTCGAATGTGCATGTAGAGCCGCTCGCCCGTATAGCCGGAGCGGGTGACGATCGGCAGCAGGAAATCGTCCACGGTCGGCGAGGCCGCTTGCAGGCTCCCGATCAGTTGCCGGATTGCGGGCGTGATTTTGATCGAAATCGGTTTGACCCCTTTCTGCCGCTTGATCTTCTGCCGCTTGTAGACGATATAGTCGCCGTCCTCCATCTGTTTGATCTGGGCGGTCGTGAGCATCGCCATGTCGATGAACGATATGCCGTAACAATAGTAGGAGAAGAGAAACAGCTTGCGGGCGTATTCGCATTGCGGATTGCTGGCCGTGGTGCTTTTGAGTTTCGACAGCTCGGCGGCAGGCAGGTAGCGTTTGGCGGTCGCCTCTTCGAGTTTGGAGACCTCGAATCCGCCCCGTCCGAACGGATAGGTCGCCACCGAGCCGACACCCTCCGCATTGGCCCGGTTCAGAATGGCCCGCAACGCTTTGAAATAGAATTTGCGCGTGTTGCCGCAACAGCCCCGTTTTTGAAGAAACATATCGAATCCCCGGACATAACGCAGGTCGATGTCGGAAAAGAGCCGTTGATCCAGCTTCCGGTCATAGCTTCTCAACATGTCTTGTGTCTGCTTATAGGTCTGGGAGTTCCCGATATGTCCCGTTGCGTGCAGTTCCGCGATACGGTCGGTGAAATAGGCGTTGAACTTGCCCTGTTTGGAGGTATTCAGAAAGGCGTCCTCGAACTGGTTCAGCGTCCAATCGATACCTTCGATCTCGAAGCGTTCGACGATCTCGCGGGCGCGAACCTTGTACTTCGCCAGCAGCGTATTGTCGGCTTCGCGTTGTTTATTCTCGGCCTTCTGCTCGGCTCCTTTCAGGTTGCGCAGGATGATGAATCGCTCGCCGGCTTCGTCCCAATATGCGGGATCGGCGTAGAGATCGAGCGCGATGTATTTGCGCCGCTTGTTTTTGGTGATACACAGCCTGACGGCGTAACGGCCGTTGCGGTCGGCCTTGTCGTGACGACGGGGAAATCGGATGGAATGTGCCATTCTATCTGCATTCGTGTTGATAAAAAGATGATTGCGCCACCGACATTGCGTTACGAGTTATGAGTTACTTGCAATAGAATGGCAACAAACTATCTCAGCACTAACCGTATACGCGGGATTATCGATTCCAATTATACGATTACAGAATAACTCGCACGTGGCATTGCAAAAATAGAACGGCAATTAAGGGATTCCAAGTATTTTAAAATTTTGTATCTTGAATTTTGAAATTAGACGTTATTTAATCGCAATAGATACAGAAAGTTATGTGTTATGAATTTGCCGTTGAATCTGAATAATTCGGATGTGCCAATTTTGATTTTGGATGAAAATAATTGCAATTTGTGGATAAAATTGGCTTTTATGTCGGCGAGGGGGCGCTTAAATAATTATTCGATTTGCATAATTTGAATAAAATAATTATTTTTGCAAAAAATGATATTCCTATGGCGAAGATTATAAATCCATTCATCGTGACCGGAAAGATCGCTCCGGAGTATTTTTGCGATCGGGTAAGCGAGTCAGCCCGGCTTGTCAAGTCGATTACCAACGGCAATAATTTGGTTGTCATTTCACCGCGCCGTATGGGTAAAACAGGACTGATTCAGTTCTGTTACGACAAACCGGGAATCGGTAAGGAGTACTATACTTTTTTCATCGATATTCTGCATACGTCGAGCCTCCGCGAATTTACCTATCTGCTCGGCCGGGAGATTTACGAAACACTCCTGCCTCGCAGTCGTAAAATGGCGACTCTTTTCATTCAGACGATTAAGTCCATCAGCGGGAAATTCGGGTTCGACCCCATCACCAATCTTCCCACTTTCAATGTGGAGTTGGGAGATATCGAGCGGCCCGAATATACGCTCGATGAGATTTTCCAATATTTGTCTCATGCGGACAAGCCTTGCATCGTAGCGATCGATGAGTTCCAGCAAATTGCCAAATATCCGGAGAAGAACATAGAGGCTTTGTTGCGGACTCACATCCAAAGGTCGGAGAACAGCCATTTTATCTTTGCCGGGAGCGAACGCCACATGATGCAGGAGATGTTTGCATCAGCCGCCCGGCCGTTCTACCATAGTGCCGACATGTTGGAGCTGAAAGCCATTCCTGCGGAGATTTACATTCCGTTTATCGTCGGGCATTTCGAGCGGCGCAACCGTTCGATAGCCGCCATCGATGTGGAAAAGGTTTATGCACTTTTTCAGGGGCACACCTACTATATCCAAAAGACCTTCAACGAATCGTTTGCCGATACGCCCGAAGGCGACGAATGTACGTTGGAGACGATCCGGGCTGCCATCGATAATATGATTGCTTCGAACGATACGATTTTCCGGGAGATTTTGTCGAACGTTCCTGAAAAGCAGAAGGAGTTGCTTTATGCCATCGCCAAGGAGGGCGAAGCCGAGCGTATTACATCTGCCGATTTCATCAAACGGCACAGTCTTACTTCGGCCAGTTCGGTACAGTCGGCCGCAAAGAAACTACTCGAAAAGGATCTTATCACCGAAATTAACAAGGTTTTTTCTGTAACCGACCGATTATTTGCCATGTGGATAAATAAATTATATGGAAATAATCTGTATCTTTGAATATGAGATTGCTATATATGACAGGTGAAAATATAGTAAAACCATGCTTAAGATGGGCTGGTGGAAAAAATTGGTTAATCAAATATCTTCCTCAAATAATAGGAGATACCGCATTTGATAATTACCATGAACCTTTTTTAGGAGGAGCTTCCGTATTTCTATCAATCAAGCCTTCACAACAAGCATTTTTATCTGATCTTAACGAAGATCTTATAAAAACATACATTGCTTTAAGAGATTCCCCGTATGATATAATTAAAGTTTTATGCACATATAGCAACGATAAAGATTCATATTACAAAATAAGAAGCGAACATCCCCAAGATGAAATAACAAGAGCGGCCCGTTTTATATATCTAAATCAGACTTCATTTAACGGTATATATAGGGTGAATCTCAAGGGGGAATATAATGTTCCCTATGGATTTAGAGAAAAAGAATTTCTCAATGAAAAAACGTTATTAGATGTAAGCAACGCACTACAAAATGCAATTCTCAGATATGGGGATTTCGATCTTGTAAGACAAAATATAAAGCCTAATGATTTGGTGTTTTTGGATCCGCCATATACAGTCTCGCATAATAACAACGGGTTTATCAAATATAACCAAAAAATATTTTCTTTGGAAGATCAGATTAGGTTAAACTCTTTGATCCAATATATCAAAAAAATTGGAGCATACTATATTCTTACTAATGCTGCTCATGAAACCATTAAAGAAATATTCAATAATGGAGATTGGTGCATAGAATTGAATCGTGCGAGCCTTATTGGGGGAATAAATGCAAAACGAGGTCAAACCAAAGAATATATTTTTACCAATCTTATAAAATAAGAGACATGAAAGAAGAGACCAAACAAAATATTCTCAATTCATTGGTTTCGGGGAAATCCCTAACAACCGTGCTCTCGGCAAAAGCGAAAGAATTTATGTTTGAGAGTGTGCAGAATGAATTGGTGACCAAATATGAAACTGATGGATGGGAGGTTTACAAGCGTTATAAAACATCTATTAGAATGCAAAGGCGGAAACCAATGGATATGGCATTTGAGGATGACGTTTGGGCTCTTTTTGCACGCATGGGATTCTCATTCCTTAATAAAGATCGTAACTTTAGGTTACCATATAGTAACGATGAAAAATTAACCCAGCAAATAGATATATTTGTTGCGGATGAGGAAACCATATTAATAATTGAATGTAAAGTTGCAGGGAATCCTAAGCAGAGTAACTTCAAAGAAACTATAGAGGCGATAGGAGGTAAGAAAGAAGGATTGATAACTACAATTCAACAGTTATTTCCTGATACCAAATATAAGATTAAGTTCATTTTTGCCACAAAAAATTATTACTTGTCAGAACAGGACAATGCACGATTAAATAACTATGGTATAATTCATTTTGACGAAGAAACTCTTAAATATTATCAGGAGCTTACAAAGCATTTAGGGACTTCGGCCAAATATCAATTATTGGGAAGTATTTTTGAAGGTCAAACGATTCCTGAATTGGATAACCGAATACCTGCCATTAAAGGTAAGATGGGAGGATATACTTATTATTCCTTTTCGATTGAACCTGAAAAGCTACTCAAAATAGGTTATGTTTTGCATAGGAATAAAGCCAACAGAAAACTCATGCCTACATATCAACGTTTAATTAAAAAGTCAAGACTAAAATCAGTTCAGGACTTCGTTGATAATGGAGGCTTTTTCCCGAATTCAATAATTATAAATATTGATACAAATGGAAAATCTGTTAGATTTGATAGTGCAGGAAATCAAGTAGAAAAGAGTATTTCAAGGATAGGAATTCTTCATTTGCCAAAAAAATATCGATCTGCATATATTATTGATGGACAGCATAGGCTATATGGTTATGCAAATTCCCCATATAAAGCGACAAATTGTATTCCAGTAGTTGCTTTTATTAATTTGGAGAGAACGCAGCAAGTCAAATTATTTATGCAGATCAATGAGAACCAAAAGGCTGTTCCCAAGAATCTACGGAACACCTTAAATTCCGATTTGCTATGGAATTCAGAAAACCGAACGGAACAAATTAAAGCATTAAAACTTCAAATTGCCTTGAGTTTAGGAGAAGAAATGCAATCCCCGCTTTATGATCGTATTATTATTGGAGAAAATATCAAATCGGCAACGCGTTGTATAACGATTGATACTATTAAAGTCGGTTTGGACCGTGGAAACTTTTTTGGGACATTCGACAAAGATTCTATCAAAACGGATGGAACCTTCTATAAAGGAAATAATGATGCAACATTAGAGAGGCTTTTTCCTTTTATTGTAGGTTGTTTTGATTATATAAAAAATAATTTACCAGAAGAGTGGTCAAAAGGAGATGCAGATGACGGTTTTTTAACAATAAATGCCAATGTTGAAAGCCTGCTTCGTTTATTTAGCGATATTGTCGATCACATTGTTAAAGCAAAGGGTGTAAACCCCAAAGTTGATTCGACACAAAATGTCATGCAGGAAATGGAATTTTATTTGGATCCAATTATAGATTTCTATAAAAATTTGACATCGGAATCTAAAATAGAATTAAAGAAAAGCTATGGTATAGCTGGGCGAACAAAAGTTTGGAGAATTTTGCAACGCGAAATATCAAAGGTTCGTACTGATTTTCATCCGGACGGATTAGATAAGTATTGGAAAGATGAAGACAAACGATATAATGAAGATTCGTTCAGATTCATTCGGGATATTGAAACCTTTATGAAAGAGGATTTTAAAACTAAATTAGAGCAGGCTTATGGAAGCCAATGGTTTAAAAGAGGTGTCCCCAAAGCCGTCTATGATAAAGCCAACCAATTAGCATCTGAAAAGAATTATGAAATCACAGATGCATCTGAGGAATATTCCCCATGGGATTGTTTAACCCTCATAGACTATAGAAGAATAGCTACTTATGGGAGCAACTGGAGAGATATATTTGAAAAATATTACACCAAACCCGGGGAAGAAAAAGGTGGAAATAAAGAAGCCAAAACAGAATGGATGCAGAAATTGGAACGCATCAGAAACAATAATTTTCACACATATAGTGTAAAAGAAGAAGAGTTTGAGTTTTTATCAGAATTACATAAATGGTTAATAGAAACTTCTGATTAGGATCTTAATTTTTAGTTAAATTGGTGGGGGAACCAAAAAAGTAAAATTTTTTGGGTTGATGTTTGCTGGCAAAATGGTTAAAATCAATGTTTTGCATTTTTTTTGGTTCGAATAAATAAGGTTGTGACTCCGTTATCTTATCAAAAGATCATAGGCTATGAGCGAGATTGAGATTAAGCAAATGCAGGAGAAAATCGATGCAGGCATTTTGCTTGCCCAAAAGCGTCTGATTGAAAAGACCAAGAAGGAGGACGGCGAACTGGTTGTCGTGCGCGATGGAAAGGTCGTGCGCATTAAGGCCCGCGATCTGAAATAGGAATTTGGGGTCGGTTGTCCGAATGATAATCCCCGGCATTTTTGGATGTCGGGGATTCACTTTTCAATTTTGATCGGGTAGGCGGACGGCGCGTGGTACACAAGTGGAACACGCGAAATCGTAACAACTCCCGATAATGGCAAACTGCAACTCTTTGAATGTGTGTGAAATCCGCTGGAATATAGTTCGTTAAATTTATTGGAAAAAGTAAAATTTAATTCTGGGGGGCGTGTTGTCGCAAGTTCGAATCTTGTCACCCCGACTAACCGAGAATCCTTGATATTCAGCCGAATATCAAGGATTTTTCTCTTGTGGTATATAGTCCGAAAAGTGGCGGTGGTACACAAGTGGGACATAAATGGTCGCTATCCGAAAATTTCGATATTAGCCGTTAAGTATTTGGTTGTCGGTTAGTTGCCGCATTCGGGCCTATACAGTCGCTCCGAACAGGCGGATAATGAATTTTATCGGGTCCGCGGTTATATGAGTTGTAATCGCGTCGCAGTATCTTATGCAGGGGGGGGGACGAAGCGACCTGCCGGATGGATTGCGGCAGGCCGGGACAACTAACGACGGTCGGGATGAAGATTCGAAAACGATGCGGATAACGACTCACTGCCATGGGCTTTATCCGCGGCTGCAAGTACATGCGAGACCATCAAAAACTACAATATTGAACACTTCGCCCTCCCCTTGTGGTTCCACAATTGGCGGAGATTCTTCAAATATAACGACAAGACCCATTTTAAAATAGGTATTCAGCCTCGGCATCGCCGGCTGCACCGGCGGTTCGCCGCTATCCGACGCAGCCTGCACTCGCAAAAAAAATGCGCGGCACCGACCGCAGACGGCGGAACGAGCGGAACATGCAAAACAAAACGAACAGGAGTATTCGGACGGATAAATACCGATATCGCCATTTCGAGCGGACACCTCGGACAACGCCCCCTTCTCCTCGGAGGGGGGGGGATAGTGCCGTTCGCAAAACGGGACGATTGCAATACGGAAGCCAATGACTCCGCAATATCATTCGCACGAATGTCGGAGATTTATCTTCGGCAGAAAAAGGTATCGCAACTTACACGAGTCACCGAAGAGAACGACGACGCCGGCGTCGCGGGACGAGTCAGAAATCGAGCCGGAAATCAAAGGGTTTCGCCTCTCGGTCGGACACCGGCATACGGCGATACGCTCAACAGCGCCCCGAGACCTTCATGCCGCCGGCCCCCCCCGGAACCCTCCGTACGGAGCAATTCCAGCTCCGGCAGCAATCCCCGCACGCCCCCCCCGAAACAATATCCCGCGATTTCATGCGCAGAAAAACTCCGGCCGGATGAAACGAAAATACCAAAAACGACAACCAACCGCATGAAAATTTATTCGTTCCGTATTTTGCAAATTGAAATTTTTTATTTATTTTTGTCTAAATGCTTCCCCTTAATGGAGAAGCGACCCGACCAAAACCGAACCGGATGGGAACCTCGACCATCGTCTATACGATCTTCGCTCGCAGGATGCGGCACGCTTCTACGCGCCGTAGCGAGGGAATAATTCCCCCCCCCATCGGTATTTAGATCGTAACCCACTAACACACGTACGATTACACGTGCGCGCATTGTTTTCTGCAATGTGCGCTCCTCTTTTTGCATTCCGTTTCCGGCCGCATCCTGTCCCCGCAGAATTCCTAAATCCCATATACTATGCTTCAAAATCTACTAAGAACCTTAAACTCTTTCAGCAAAACGACAGTATTGCTGATCTGCTGTTGCTGTCTGGGGTGCGGCAACGGTGAAAAAGAAATCGACGACCCCGACCGTCCCGACCGACCGGACGGCGACGAATACGAGGACATCGAGGTGGTGGACGGCAAAGTGCGTTTCTACCTGTCCGAGTCGGAAAACGGCATCCGCCGGCCGATGGGCGTCGGCGAGCGGGTATGGAATGAGTCGAAGGTAACGGTCAACGGCAAGCCCTATGCGATTGCGACCGATGAGAACGACCGCCGCTATATCGACGTCGCGGCATCGAACGCCGGCACCTACAACGCCACACTGACCACTACGGAGTCCGGCAGTTGGTATGACACCTCGGTCTACACCGATGTGAAACTCCCCTACTCGCAGTTCTGGACGACGACCGCCCAAGCGCTGCAATCGTACCCGATGTACGGTTCGTACACCAAAGAAAACGGCAACAAGCTGATTTTCGACGACGCTTTCGCCGTGCTGGACGTGGCGCTGACGGGATCGGCCGAAATCGCTTCGGTGAAGGTCGCGTCGCCCGACGAAGAAATCGTGGCCGGATTCGCCAACTACCTCCCCTCCCGCGGGGGCTTCTCGATGACCGAAGGCGTCGACTTCGCCGTGCTCAACTGCACCGACGACGGCCGCTGCGTGGCGCTGGACAAGGGAACGCCGAAACATTTCCACATCATGCTGGCGCCGGGCGACTATCCGACGGGGTTGGAGATTACCGTCGGCGACGCGGAGCACCGCGCCATGAAACATACGCTGGCGTCCCTGCAACTCGCCGCAGGCGAAGTATACACCGTCGATCTGGCCTATACGCCCGACGCCGACCTCGTCTTCTACGAAGGTTTCGACAACTTCGTCTGGGGCGGCGACATCATGGGCGGACAGGAGGCGTCGGGCTACGCCCCGACGGCCGAAACCGTTACGACGGACTCGGGAACGGACCGCGACGGTTATGCGGACGCCTTCGAACGGGTCGCCTACAACAACCCCGGGTCGGCCTTCATCCAGTCGAATACGTGGGATGAAGTCAACGGCAAGACGGTCGGCACGTCGCATCAAATGTCCGACTCCTACGTGGCCAGCCGCAACATCGCCGACTACACCTTCATGTTCCGCTGTCAGGAGTATCAGGGTTATCTCGCCTGCGGCACGGGGAACACGGGCCGCGGCATCTTCCAGACCGCCGCGCTTCAAGCCATAGAGGGCATCGGCTCCGTGCGCGTCGCATTCGACTTCTGCTACCAGTACGGTTCGACGGACGTCCTGCTGTTCCAAGTCCTCAACGGAGGAATGATCGCCTCGGCGACCGTCGACGGGCACTCCGTCACGCTGACCGACGAGAATTCGGGCTACTCGGGTGCAACGGGAAAATACATCGTCGAGAAAAACTACGTGACGCTCCCGTCGAGCGAGTCGGCCGTCAAGGAGTGGCACCGCGTGGAGGTCGTCGTGGAGAACGCGACCGACGGCACGATGCTCTACTGGGCGGGCAACGACACAAGCAGCGGCGTCCATGGCTTCTATCTCGACAACATCGAGGTGCGTTCGCTCGGCGAAGCGGAGCGGGGCGAGAACATTCTGCGCGTGCTCTACTGGAATATTCAAAACGGCATGTGGTCGGATCAGGCCAACGATTACGACAACTTCACGGCTTGGGTGAAGAAGTACGACCCCGACGTGTGCGTATGGTGCGAATCGGCGACCATCTACAAGGACAACACCAATGCAGGAGCGCCCGCATCCGACAAGTTCCTGCCCGACGGCTGGCCGGCACTGGCAGCGCGCTACGGCCACTCGTATACGGCCGTCGGCGGCTGGCGCGACAATTATCCGCAGACCATCACCTCGAAATATCCGATCGAGACGCTGCTCAAAATCACGGATACGGAGCAGGCGGGAAAACCCGTTTCGCACGGCGCCGCCATCCAGCAAGTCACCGTGAAGGGTCATAAAATCAATGTCGTGACGCTCCACACGTGGCCGCAGGCCTACGCCTTCGGCGTCACCGGCTCGGCAAATCAGGCGGCGAGCGCCGCCAACAACGAAGGCGACAAGTACCGTGCGTTCGAAATCGGGTACATCTGCGACAAGACGGTCAACGATCCGGCCTACGCCGCACAGGAGGATTGGCTGATGATGGGCGACTTCAACGCCCGTTCCCGCGTCGACAACTGGTTCTACAACTATCCCGAGAACGACACCCGTCTGCTGGTTCACGATCACATCCGCAACAATACCGATTTGGTGGACATCATCGCCGAGCGCAACCCGGGACGCTTCATCTCGTCGACCTACGGCAATGCCCGCATCGACTTCATGTACGCCTCGCCCTCGATGTACGGACGTGTCGCGAACGCGCTGATCGTCATCGACAAGTGGACGACGGCAACCAAGAGTCCCTACGTGTCCAACTTCTACGACCCCTCGGACCACCGTCCGATTTTGGTGGATTTCGAGTTGAAATGACCGTTGGGAACGAATCTCCGACCTGAAACCAATACTACTACTGTTAACCTTATCGACTTATGAGAAAAACATTTCTGACGGAAAGTCTCGCCCGCTTGCTGCGGGGAGCGATCGGAATCGCGTGCCTGGCGGCGGCCTGCGTGTCGTGCGAAACGCACTCGAACTCCGACCGCAGCGAGTCGATCGCGGTCTACGCGGACCCGATCGAAAAGAAGCCGGTCGACGCCGTATACGTCGGCGTGCAGGGCGGGCAGGCGAAAATCTATGCGGAGGCGAACGTCGACTTCGTCGCCTCGTGGGAGGACGACGCCGACATGCCCTGGGCGGCAGTCCTGGACGACACTGCGGTCGACCCGCTGACGGGGTGCCGCATAGTGACCCTCGACGTCCAGCGGCGTGTCGAAACGGGCTGTTACTACACGCGGCGCACGGGTATGCTGATTCTGGCGGCGACCGACGGGACGCTGAACTACAACCGCATAGTGCCCGTACACCAAGGTTCGACAGCTCGCGTGAGCAACGATTTCTCCTCCATGAAGTACGGCAAAACCGATCCCCGCTTCACGGACGACGAGACGCCCATCGACGACTGGACGACCGCCCAGAAGGATTACGGCTTCTCCTCCACGACAATCGACGGCGAGGAGCACGCCCACTGCTACGGCAAGAACGGCTATCTGAAATTGGGCGACGACGAAGGACACGGCGCCGACCTGATTTCGCCCTACACCAACACGCTGCGCAGCGACTCGATGCTCATGGTCTCGTTCCGCGCTGTGGCGTATACCGACTTCTACACCGGAGCCAAGGACGACAACAAAATCAAGGTCGAGGTACTCGACGGGGGCGTAATCGCCGATTTCGCCGACACGGGCAAGACCTCGATCGAGCTCGAAGCCGCCTACTACGACCCCCGGAGCGACGAGTTCCCCGAGAACATGTGGGAGGGAAGCGACCTGCTGGTCTTCGTGGTCGGAACGCAGCTCAATCCGATTACGGTCAACACGCGCATCCGCATCAGCTGCGGCTCGTTCACCCAGACGTCGCCGGTCAACAACCGCATCTTCCTCGACAATTTCTACATCCGCCGCCTCGAAGCGGACGAAGAGAATTACTTTACCGAAAACAACGGCAGCGGCAAGGACATAATCCTCGGAGCGCCTCTCGAGGAGGGTCAGGAGTAAGCAGGCCGGAACAAGTCGTATCACCTAAAACAACCTGAAATGAACAAATTTCTTCACACAATGAGCGTTTTCGCCCGTGCGATGTCGCTGGGGGCGATTCTGATAATGCTCGCAGCATACACGGCACCGGCGAAGGCTCAGGAACAGCCGCAGGCGGTTCACGGCATCATCTTCGACTCCGAAGGCAATCCGCTGGTCGGAGCCACAGTGGTCGTCGCTGGCGGAGTGCAGGGCACGACGACCGACACCAAAGGTAAATTCACACTCAAAGTCAAACCCTCCGATTCGCTGACATTCTCCTACCTCGGCTACACGTCACAGACGACGAAGGTGGGCAGCCGCACGAAATTCAACATCCGGCTGGAAAAGGACGCCTCCACCGACATCGAAGAAGTGGTGGTCATCGGCTACGGCCAAGTGGCCAAGAAAGACCTGACCGGTTCGGTCTCTACGGTCAAGATGAACGACATCAAGGACCTGCCCACGCTCTCGGTCGACAACGCATTGCAGGGACGTATCGCCGGCGCCGACTTCATGTCGACCACCGGCGAACCGGGCGCCACCACGACCATCCGTATCCGCGGCACGCGTTCGATCAACGCCTCGAACGAACCGCTGATCGTCGTCGACGGCGTGATGGACGCCATCCACGACCTGAACGACATCAACTCCGACGACATCGCTTCCATCTCCGTGCTGAAAGACGCCTCGTCGACGGCCATCTACGGTTCACGCGGCGCCAACGGCGTCATCCTCATCACCACCAAACGGGGACTCGGCACGACGGGCAAGCCGAACATCACGTTCAAGACCGACATCGGCTTCTCGCAGCTGCCCCGCCACCTCGACATCATGAACGCGGCGGAATTCGCACAATACCGCAACGACTACGCCTCGTTCGGCTCCGACGCCAACCATCCCGACATCGGCGCCGATACGCCGCTCTCCGGCTCGGTGTACCCCGACCCGCTCTCGCTGGGCGAGGGAACCGACTGGATCAAGGAGATCACCCGCACGGCCATCTACTCGAATTACGCGCTCTCGCTCTCGGGCACCAACGAGAAAGCCTCGTACTACTCTTCGTTCTCCTACAACGATACGCAGGGCATCATCGACGACAGCGGCCAGAAGCGCTTCACGGGGCGTATCAACCTCGAACGCCAGCTGTTCAAATGGCTGAAAGTCGGTTACACGGGGTCTTATACATGGAGGCACAACGACCAGAACAAGGCCACGATAGGCGGCACCAACTGGTGGAGCGGCGCCCAATACCTGTCACCGCTGCTCAAACCGACGGACACATACAACCCGCTGTACTACAACGGACAGAAAATCAATACGCCGCGTGCGTTGATCGACCAGAACACCCATTACCTCGAACGTCATTCGAGCAACCACAACTTCTCGCTCAAACTGGAACCGATCAAGAACTTCACGATCAACAGCACCTTCTCCTACTACCTCTACCAGCGTCACACGTACCGTTACTATCCGGGCACGCTGCCCATGAAGAGCGAAAACGAAGGCGGCGAGGCATACCGCGCCGACTGGGACGAGAATTCGTTCTCGTGGGAGACGACGGCCGGCTACAAGTTCGAGAAGAACGGCCATGCGCTGGACGTCCTCGGCGGCTTCTCGGCCTACCGGTTCGTGTCGCACGACTTCAATCTCTCGGGCAAAGGCTACATGGACGACGCCATCATGTGGAACAACATGAACGCTGTCCTGGACAAGGAGACCTACTCGGCAGGCACGGCCTACTCGAAAAAGACCAAGATGTCGGTCTACGCCCGTCTGAACTACAACTGGAAATCGCGCTACTACCTCACGGTGACCGGCCGTTACGACGGCGCCTCGAACTTCGCGGCCAACAACAAGTGGGCATTCTTCCCGTCGGCGGCCGTCAAGTGGAATCTGGCCAACGAGAACTTCCTGAAAGACTGCGACTGGATAGACGACCTGTCGATTCGCGTGAGCGCCGGTCTGACCGGCAACGACGCGATCAGCACCTACCGTTCGCTGGCCGTGCTCTCGTCCACCACAGGCGGCTATCTGTTCGACGGCTCGCAGCCTGTCGCCTTCTACCGCAGCCGTCTGGATTCGCCCGACCTGACATGGGAGAAGACGGCCGCCTACAACGTGGCCATCGACTGGTCGATGTTCAAAGGACGCCTGAACATCACGGCCGAAGCCTACAAATCCAAGACAACCGATCTGCTCATGTCGCTGGCCGTAGCCGCCCAGACGGGTTACACCTCGCGCTGGACCAATATCGGCTCGACGTCGAACAAGGGCATCGAGCTTTCGATCGAGAGCCAGAACATCGTGCGGCCGAACTTCCACTGGACGACGACGCTCACGATGTCGCATAACGACCAGATGGTCGACGACATCGGCTCGGAAGACTTCATTTCGGCTTACGACTCGCCGGGCAACAACAGCTACATGATGTACGGATACGTCAAGGGATACCCGCTCAACTCGCTGTGGGGCTTCAAGTACGGCGGCACGTGGAAAAACGCCGACGAACGCAAGGAGAACGAAATTACGAAGACCTACGTGAGCGTCTCCAACACCGACGGCGGCGCACGCTACTACGACGTCAACCACGACGGCGTGATGTCGCGCGAAGACCTGATTTATCAGGGCAACGCCGACCCCTATCTGTATGGCGGTCTGCAAAACACGTTCTACATTCACGGCTTCAAACTGGGTGTCTATTTCGCCTACTCGCTCGGCGGCAAGATCTACAACTATTCGGAGATCTACATGGCCGGTTCCCAGTTCGCGAACCAGTACCGCTACATGCTCGACGCCTGGCATCCCGTGCGCAACCCCAACTCCGACATCCCGCGCGCCGGAGCCAAGAGCGACGCCGCGCTACCGAGCGACTTCATGATTCACGACGCTTCGTATCTGCGACTGAAAAACGTCACGCTCGCCTACACGTTCGATTTGCGGAAAAAATGCTCGTGGCTGCGCGACCTCACGCTGAGCGTATCGGGCGAAAACCTCTATCTGTGGAAGAAATACAACGGATTCGATCCCGACGTATCGAGCGAAGGCACCTCGTCGACGCTGCGCCGCATGGACTTGGGCGCCTACCCCAAACCCCGAACCATCATATTCAGCATCCAGTTGAGATACTAAACCAATAAGATCATAAGAACTATGAAAATCAAGAACATATTGTATGCGACGCTCTTCTCGGCTTCCCTCTTGTTCCAGTCGTGTTCGCTCGACGAGGACACGTCGGGAATTTCGAGTCCCGACAATTTCTTCCGCAAATACTCGGAGTGCCAGTCGGTCGTGAACAGCTGCTACATCCCCATCAAATCGATTTACACCTACACCTACATGCTCGCCACCGAATGCGTCACCGACATCGCATACTGCCCGTCGGGTACGCGCGACGCCAGTCTGGACATCTCGCCCGCCGTGCCGCGTTTCGGCTCGACCGTCTGGACACAGGGCTACCTCGGCGTACAGCGCTGCAATTTCGCCGTCAACGGCATCGAACGCGCCTATCAGAACGAAGTACTCTCCGAAGAGCAATACCTGCAACTGCTCTGCGAGGCCAAGACTCTGCGCGCGTTCTACTACTGGACGCTGACCTGCTTCTTCGGCAACGTTCCCTTCTACTTCGACGACGTCACCGACAACGAGGTGCTCAACCGCATTCAGGTGCTGCCGCGCATGGATGCCGACGAAACGCGCGCGACAGTAATCAAAGACTTGCAGTCGATCGCGCCGCTCGTCGACCAGACTCGCACCTACGACAACGAGGCCAACCGGCTGGGAGCCTCCTGCGCCTACATGCTCATCGCCAAAATGGCCATGTGGAACAAGGAGTGGGACACGGCCCTCGAAGCGCTGCAACAGATCGAGACCATCTACGGCCCCCTGTCGCAGTACGACTACGCCCAGAACATCCTCTTCCGCAACAAGAACACTCCCGAATCCATCATGGAGATTCAGCACACCTACACGCAGGGCGGTCTCACCTATACCTCCAACGTGGCCTGCATCTGCCAGCCCTATCCGCGTTCGGCCAACTCGTCCATCTACGACGGCGTCGACATTCCCGAACTCGGCGATCAGGCGACCGTATGGACGGCCATGCGGCCGAACGTCTACTTCTGTCAGGGACTCCAATCCAAGATGGGCAAGGATATCCGCGCCAAATACAACATGGCGTGGGGCTATGAAGACAAGACCTTCAACAGCACCAACACCCGTCCCTGGTGCGGTCCGAAATTCTGGTGCCCGAACATGCAGGCATCGGCCGACGGCAACAATTACAAGGTATTCCGCTACGCCGACGCGCTGCTGATGATGGCCGAGTGCTACTTCTACAAGGAAAACTACGAGAAGTCGATCGAGTACCTCGACATGACCCGCACGCGCGCCGGACTGGGCAACTACATCTACCGTACGCCCGCACGCCTGGAAGAGGAGATTCGCAACGAACGGGCGCGGGAGCTCTTCGGCGAATTCCAGCGCAAGTACGATCTGGTGCGCTGGGGCATCTGGTACGATGCGGTGACGAGCAACAGCGACTATGGCCCTCTGCAACTCAATACGACGTCCAGCCTCATCAAACCGTGCCACCGCTACTACCCCATTCCCGACACGGAGGTAACCTACTCGAAGAATAACCTCGACAACAACGAATACAAGGCCTACGGGTTGTAACGACCAGAAACTCTCAGACTATGAAAACATCACTCAATAAACACAAAAGATCGGCCGCCGGCCTGCTGATCGCCGTCGCGGCATTCGCGGCCGCCCTGACCGGCTGTCAGAAGGATTTCGAGATGGACCTGCCGCTGGCGGTGGCGGCACGGGAACTGTCGCTGAGCAAAGAGGCCGGCTCGACACACGTGCTGGTCTATTCGAACGGAGAGTGGACGGCACGCTTCACGCGCAACGTGAAGTGGGCGTCGCTCAACAAGCTCGAAGGTTACGGCAACCACGAAATCGTCTTCACTTACGCGGCCAACTACGGTATTTCGCGCAAAGTCGGGGTCGTCTTCCAGAAAGGCGAACTGGCCGACACCGTAATGTTCACCCAAGCGGGCACCGTCACCGAACCGTCGCTCGCGTTCGCCAAACCCGCCGTAGCGCTATTGAAGGCGCCATCGCGAATCTTCGCACCCATCGACACCAACCTGCGGTACTGCATCGACGACGTGGAGGCTTCCGTCACCTACTACGATGCGGACGGAGTGCCCGGTGAACCCGTACCCGTCGTGACGCGCGCCGAAAGCGAAGAGGGCGACGACAAGCCGCAGGCGCAACCCGTTACGCCCTGGATTTCCGAGGTCGCCATCACGCACGAGGGCGTGTCGTTCGCCGTCGAGGGCAACGAGGCCGGCTCCACGCGCCTGGCCGACCTGACCCTCTTCATCGAAGACGCCGAGGGCACAGCCACCACCTCGGTGCTGAGCATCTCGCAGGGAATCGCCGAGCCTTCGCTCAAACTGGACAGCTCCGTCGAGACCTACGAGGGTTATGCACAACAGTGCACGATTCCGGCCACGACAAATAATCTCGTACCCTACGCCGACCAAATCGTCTACGATATCACCTACGATACCCCCGTCGAGGAGGGCAACGAGTGGCTGTCGGAACCCATGCTCACGGACGAGGGGCTGACCTTCTCGCTGACTCAGAACGACAGCTCGGAAGCCCGTTCCGCCACGCTCAACCTCAGTTACGCCGACGCATTGGGCGCCTCCGTTTCGGCAGTCTGCAAAATCACCCAGAAAGCCTATCCCACCGCCGTCGACTTCGCGACCGTACGCGGAATGACCCCGGGCGAAATCTCGCTGGCGGGCTATATCGAGGGATTCGTGGTCAGCGACCCGGCCAGCAAGAACATCGTTTCGAGCCCCCAGACCGGACAGTATGCGTTCGACCGCACCGAGAACGACCGCACGGTCTACCTCGAATCGACGGACGGCCGCTACGGTTTCTGCCTGAAATTCGCAACCGAAGACGACAACACGCTGGAACGTTTCTCGAAGGTGCGGCTCTCGCTCGACGGCGCCATCCTCGAAAAGAAGGCCGTCCCCGAATGCTACACCATCACGGGACTGACGGCGGCCAACATTTTGGATACATCGACACCCGACGAATTCAAGATTCCCGTCAAGACCAAACGTATCGCCGAACTCACCGACGACGACATCTTCACGCTGGTCTCGGTACCCGACCTGGAAATCATGTGCAAGGACGGCGCCTACACCAACTGCACCGACGGTTACTCGCTCAAAGACGACGTGAACCCAATCGGCGCCACCGCGCCGCGCTGGGACGTCGCACCGCTGATGTGCTACGACAAGACGGGCGAAGTAATCCACATGCTGACCAATGCGGCCGTACCCTGGCGCCGTTTCAGCTCGGGACGCGATCTGGAATTCTATTCGGTCGTAGCCCAAGGTTCGGGCACGTTCCGAGGTATCGTCGTGGCCGACGACGTGGCGCCCGTCCGTTTCGGCGACCTCGGCCGCTACCAGCTGCGCGCCATGACTCAGGGTGAGATCGCCCTGACCGAAGAGCCGTTCTCGAAGACCATCGTCGAGTGGAACTGGAACGACCGCCAGAACGACCTCACACCGGAAATCGGAGAGGGCGAGATCGACAAGTACGACGCCACGCAGGCCGGGTCACCGGATTTCAACAATGTCGTCTGCTCGGGCAACGGCGGCGGAACTTCCGAACAGAAGGGACTGGTGCCCAATGGCAGCGTCGTACTCTCGCGCCAGTGGTGGGATTTCGACAAGGACGAAGGCAAATATTTCGACATCTCGTTCTCGACGCAGGGCATCACCGGATCGAACCTGATTTTCGGCATCGTTTGGGGACACGGAAACATGAACAACACCTCGTTGACCGGCCCTGCGCACTGGAATCTGCTCTACTCCGTCGACGGAGGCACGACGTTCCGACCCGTTCCCGACTGCCCGATCATCAAGAAGCGTTCGATCGTATGGTGGAGCGGGACATCGCAGGACTCGACGCCGGGCTACACCGAGCATCTGCGCCGGCTGCCGGCCGATTGCTTCGGCAAGGAGAAGGTGGTGTTGCGCCTGCAAGTAGCCGACAAGGTGACCGACATCGCCCCGAGCAGCAGCGCTTCGACCTATCCGACGAATCTGGGCATCGAAAAAGGCACGCTCACGCCGGAGATCACGGCCGCCAACTGTCAGGTTCGAATCGGTACGCTCACGATACGTTACAACTAAACGCATTTCGGTCGGGCGGCGGACGACAGCCGACCGCCTGACCGGAAAAACAACAACGACAAAACCGAAACAACATGAACTTTCGCAAATCGATATTCAAGTTTTGGAGCATCGCCGCTGCGGTCGGAATCGCAGCTGCCTGCACCAATGTCGACGCCGAGGACATCGACCTCGTCAAACTGGGCGCATTGGAAAAAGAGTTCATCGTCGAGGCCGATGCGAACTCGTTCGACATCGACATCTACACCAACGGCGCATACCATATCGAACGGATAAACGAATCCGACTGGCTGAGCCTCGCGTGCGGCGAGACGACGGACGGCAAGGCCACAATCACGGCCGAATGCGAATTCAACGAGGATTTCAAACGCAAGGCGGGCATCGTCCTCTGCTCCGACGTGGATTCGCGGCGCGACACGCTCTACATCAAGCAGAAGGCGCTCATCGACGCGCGCATCGCATTCGCAAATTCGTCGATCATCGTCCCCGGGGCCGGCGGCGAGAACAAGTCGGTCATCGAGACCAACGTTCCCTTCTCCGACATTACGGTGGAGACCGAATACTCCGATCCCGAGAATACGGACTGGATCCAGGAGATCGAGATCGTCGACGCCGAGAGCGAGGAGCGCGAGCTGGTCATCACGCTCGACGCCAACCCCGCCGAAGAGGTTCCGCGCTCGGCCGCCGTGTCGCTCTCATTCACCGACGGATGGGACGAGACCGTCTCCGTCGAGTTCAATCTGCTGCAACGCACGGCCAAAGAGACGCTCGGCCGCAACATCACTTTCGAGGAGTTCCGCCAAAACTACGCCCTCAACAAGAAGATCGAAGACTACGTCATCATCGAAGGCATCGTCGTGAGCAACCCCGACAACCGCAATGCGGGCGAGAACACCCAACTTACCACCTCGACAATCGACTACACCGTTTCGGAACGGACCCTCTACCTCGAATCGAAGGACGGCCGCTACGGCATCGCGATTCTCACCAACGAGGTCGAGGACAACATCTTCGACCAGTACGACCACGTGCAGCTCCTCATTCAAGGCGCCACCGGCAACCTGGTCGAGAATCCCGACCGCTACGAATTGGAGGGCGTCACCAAGTCGATGGTCATTTCGCGCACCGCCGGTTCGGCTTCCGACGTTCCCGTCAAGGAGAAACACATGAACGAGCTGACCGACGACGACATCTACACCTACGTGACACTCAAAGAGGTCGAGTTCCCCGTACGCAAAGGTTCGATCACGCCGGTCAACGAAGGGTACGCAATCGGCACGAACGCACACCGTATCAGCAAATACCCGCTGCTCGTGCGCGACATCAACGGCGACGCCATGTACATGATGACCAATACCAACTGCGCATACCGCAGCGACGGCACACGGCTGCCCTACGGTTCGGGCGACATTTCGGGCGTAATCGTCCACGAACGTTTCTCGCGTTTCGAATGGCGCAACGGAGCCGACCCTGCCGAAATGACGGATGACCCGACGCTCGGCTACATCGGCCGCTATCAAATCCGCCACCAGAACAAGGAGGACATCTGGGGCAAGATGCAGAACAGCGTGGAAGACAGCTTCTCGGCACTGCTGACCGAATATCGTTATTGGAACCCCGACACGGAGAACGAGGTGCAGAAACCCACCTACGGCACGAACGGCTGGCTGACGCACACCTATCAGGAAAAGTATTCGGGTTCGGCCTCCAAGGAGTACCTGCAAGCCACCTACAAGCAGCACATGGTGGGCGGCGGCACGTACGAATACTTAGGACCCGTCGGCAACAGCGCGAACAACCTCTTCGGCGCCAACTACGGCAACAAGAACGGTATCGGCATCGTAATCGACCCCTCGAAGGAGAGCTGGAATCCGAAGATGGACGCCTTCATCAGCCGCAATCCCGACGGAACGATCGAGTGGTGCGGCCCGTACGCCTCCGACCAATACGCAGCCAGCGGTTCGGGAGGCTGGCCCGGAAACGACGCAATCCCGACGAGCTCCCAGCAAATCAACTACAACGGCAGTACGTCGATGCGCGGCAAGGCCAACGTAAGCGGCAACTGTTACACCGCCTTCTCCAACCACTACTGGTGGGACGACGACACGGGACGGTTCTACGCATGGCTGATCAACTTCTCGACCGAGGGCATTTCGACCTCGCACATCTCGATGCAAATCTCCGTGATGAACACGCAGCAGACCTTCTATTCGCCCCGCTACTGGTGCGCCGAGTGGGCGCTCACCGACTCGCAGGCGCCCGAAGACGACTCGCAATGGAATCTCATCGGCGAATACACGGTGCCCGACGTCTCCGTCTGGTCGAATACGCTCTACTCGTCGATCGTGGCCTACAAGTACATCGACTTCGAACTGCCGCAGGAAATCCTCGGCCACCCGGACGTCTACATCCGTCTGCGTCCGACGAGCGACCTTTGCAGCGACGGCAGCGATTATGCCAACGCCCGCCTGAACGGAAGCGCTGCCGGAGCGGCTTTGGCCTCCCAGCATGCAAGCAGCCTCGAGTATTTCGCGATTCGTTACAATAAATAACCGCTGTATCCGATAACCGGCCGAGGGCCGGCAAGCAACGGAACGTCCGGGCTTGTCGGCCCTCTTTTCGAATACATCCGAAACAATGAAGCTGAAAATCACGCTATTTCTGACAGCATTGCCGTATCTCGCCGTCGCGCGCGCCGACATCGGTATCGTGCCTCGCCCGCTTTCGGCCGCGGAAGGCAGGGGGACGTTTGCGATCACGGAGCGCACGGTCATCGCATCGCCCGAAACGCTGCGGCAGGAAAAATAAGGTTTCGGAATCGCGCAGTCACGTATCGCAATCCCTGTTTCGTTCCGGCGGACCGGGAGGAGGCACCGCGAGCCGTCAGAGACAGTCCCGCTTCACAAGCGGGACAAATTGCGACACGGGAAGACCTGAATCCGCACCTTCTGGCGAAAACCGCCTGCCGAACCCTCCGGCGCGAACTCTCCGCACGAACCGCTCCCGTTCTCGTTTTTATTTCCTATCTTTGGCGGTGAAAACGACCTCGCTTTCGGCGGCCGGACAGGAACGACCGGTTCCGCACCATGCGGCCGCCCTCAAAACTGAGACCCGGCATGGACAATCTGAACCAAGACCTGACATCGCTGCTCCGCCGCGCGGGGCTGGACAACTCCGGCGGAGAGTGGGGCTCGCGCATCCTGCTCGTCGCAGGCATCGTCCTCATCTGCTACCTCGCGGTGAAATTGTTCCGGCATCTGGTGACACCTGCCCTGCAACGCATCAGCGCCCAGACCCGGACGATGTGGGACGACCATCTGTTCGACGACAAAGTCCTGCACGCCGCCTGCCGTCTGATTCCGCCCGTCCTCCTATATCTGCTGCTGCCGCTGGCCTTCGGCGACGACCCCTCGCTGCTGAAACTGCTGCACAAAGGCTGCTCGATTTACCTCATCGTCGTGACGATCGCCCTGCTAAACACCTTTCTCAGCGCGCTCTACGACATTTCGAACAAACACGAAACGCTGCGCGACCGGCCGTTGAAAGGCATCTACCAGATGCTCAAACTCGTGACCGTCAGCGTCGGCATCGTATTGATCATCGGGATTCTCATCGACCGGAACGCCACGAGCATTCTGGCCGGACTGGGTGCATCGGCCGCCGTGCTGATGCTGATTTTCAAGGACAGCATACTGGGGCTCGTCGCCGGCGTTCAACTCTCGGCCAACGATATGCTGAGACCGGGAGACTGGATAACGATGAGTAAATACGGTGCCGACGGGTATGTAATCGAGGTGACGCTGACGACGGTCAAGGTGCAGAATTTCGACAAGACGATTACGACGATTCCGCCCTATGCGCTGGTCAGCGACTCGTTCCAGAACTGGCGGGGCATGCGCGAATGCGGCGGACGGCGCATCAAGCGCTCGGTCTTCATCGACGCCCGCACGATTCGCCGGTGCACGCCGGAAGAGACGGCGCGGCTCCGCGAAAAGGGGTATCTTGCGGCCGATACATCGCAGGAAATCGTCAACCTGCAAGCGCTGCGGGAGTATCTCGCGAATTACCTGAGCAACTGCCCCGACGTGCGCAGCGACCTGATGTCGATGGTACGCACGCTCCAACCCACGTCCGAAGGCGTACCTTTGGAGTTCTACTGCTTCACGCGCCACTTCGAATGGATTCCCTACGAAGCGTTCCAGAGCGCACTTACCGACCGCGTGCTCACCCTTCTGCCGGAGTTCGGCTTGCAGGCGTTCCAGCGGCCTGCGGGCACCGATCTGCATGAACGGCACTGACGGCATTCGGACACAGGAGAAATGTCTGTTTTTCGACGCAAAACGCGCGCTTTTTCCCCGAAGGAGCGTATCCCTGCAACGGTTTTTCCAGAAAAGGTGCGCGAAATACCACGAAATACGCTTTGCCTGCGTGCGTTCCTGCCGTCGCACAGTGAGAACGTCCGCGGAAGACGGCCCGACGAAGGACGGCGAGGGCAGAACGCCGTCTCCACCCTATCGGATATTATGCCTCCGCACTGAGACACATGCTGACATAGCGCACGGCGACGGGATAAAAGCGCATGTATGCCGATGCATGCGCCGAATCGGGATTGCGACGGCAAGGCGCCCCCTGCTCCGAATACATCGCCGCAAGGGAACGAAAAGGGGCAGAGTTGTGAAAACTCTGCCCCGAATCGTCCTCCGTCGCGACGGAGGAGAGACGATCCCCGCTATTTGAGAATCTTGTAGGTCACCTTACCGCTCTTCACGGCCCAGGGATAAGCCACCTCGACGTTGACCGTCACGTCGACATCCTTCTGCAACGAGAGGTTGTTGAGATTCGAGAAGGTGATCCGACCGGTCGTCTCGTCGACAGTTACACGGTCGCCGAGTGCCGCCGAAGCGTCGAATCCGTTGTCGGCATAGGTCACCGAGAAGCTGACGATGCGGATCGCTTCCAGTCCGAAGACTTTGTCGCTGTTGGGACGGACACCCGTAGCGAAGCCGTTGGTGTCGTCGCCCGTGATCCACGGATCGGCCAGCGTCGCATCGTGATCGATCAGCTCGAAGCCCTTCATATCGTCGGCGTCGCGCATATCGCGCAGCGAAAGTACCTCGCAGATATTCTTCGTATAGGTCGCCTCGGCCGTGCGGGTCGGGATTTCGACGGTCTCCGACTGCGTGAACGAGCGGATCGGGTCGAACTTGTTGACCTCATACGACGTATAGTCGTTCACGGCCGTGAAGGCGTTGCCGATGACGATGCCGTCGATCGAAAGCGTACCGACGACGGGCACGGATTCGTTGCGGCCGTAATACGAGAGTTTGTTACCGGCGATCTCGATGCCGTCGTGGGCGGGAGCCGTCGCGGGAATCTCGTAAGCGAAGACGAGTTTCTGTGCAGCGATCTCATCGTCCGATACCGGTACCCATACGCCCTGCGCATCCTTCTTGACGATCGTGAAGGCGGATTCCAGATCGATGTCGGCTACCGAGAAGTCCGTGAGCGCACTCGATCCGAAACTCGGCGACCAGAGCCCCTTCACATCCGACTGCCACTTGCCGTCCGCGTTGTAGACCCATGCGTCGACGTGCTGCGCGGCATAGGCGGGAATCTCGACCCTGGCCTCGCCCTTGACATAGATCGGCAGGCCGTAGTTGGGAACGAGCTTCGTCTCGAAGGCGAATACGTCGGCGTCGGTCTCCACATCGGCACGATTGACCTGCATGTGGGAGGTCATCTTGCCGTCGTTGGCCACGGCGATGCGGGTGATCGTCGCAGGATTCGAACCGTCGAGGAACCAGTAGTTCTTCTCCAGCGTCCGGTCGCCGCAGACAGCCGTATAGAATGCGTTCGCACTGTTGGGCGAGCCTCCATAGTAAGGACGGGTAAGCGACGTAGCCAGTTCGGCGGCATCCGTGAAGTGATCCTTCACCTGCTCGAAGAGTTCGCCGACAACGGAGGTATCCTCGGCTACGAACAGCTCCTCGGTGGCATCGTATGCGAGCGTAGCGGCGGGAAGCGTAACCTCGATCTTCTCGGGCAGTGCGACGAACTCGGCCTCGAAGGCGATCGTCACCTGTACGTTCTCGAACTCGCTCGACGCTTCGACGGCATAACGCTTGCCGAAGGTGTATCCCGAAACGCGCAGCGTATAGCCCTCGTCGGCATCGTAAGCCACGGGAACCACCTTCACATTGTCGTCGACGGTCTCGGTCGGCTTGCCCTCCGCGTCGAGCTCGACGGCCTTCACCACGGCGCTGCCGCCCTGGTTCCAGTAGGTTACGATGTTCTCGGGCGTGATGTCCTGAGGAAGCGTCGACTCGGTTACTTTGAGCGTGAATTCGCGCTCGGAACCTTCGTACTCGCCGCCGGCTTCGTAGACCGTCCGGAAATCGGAGTAGTTCCAGACGTACTTCAACAGGTCGAGCGTTACGCCGCGCTTGGTCTTGACGATCGTCACACGGCTGTTGAAGGTCGGGTTCAGCGCATCGTAGGCGGCAGCGACCGTATAGGCGTGCTCGGTGAGCAGGTAGTTGTTGCGCGTCGACTTGTCGGCGGCGATCAGCTTGACCGTCTCGTCGCAGACTTCCTCCCCGCCGTTCGCAACCTCGAAGTTGCCCTTGTCAGCCGACTCCAACTCCGTGCCGTCGGCCTTGAATGCCTTGCTCGTGCAGGCCACGACGGGCGCTTCGAGCGAATAACCCATGTCGGCGAGCTGAGCCAGATCGTAGTAGGCTTCGCCGTCGGTAGCCCAGAGTTTGTAGCCCTTCATCAGTTCGACGACCATGTCGGTATCGTCGTAGGGAATCTCGTAGGCCACTTCGCCGTCCGCAGCGACGATCCGGTCGGCGTCGATCGAACCGTCCTCCTTGGCGGGAGCCAGCACGACGGCCTTCACGTCGGCGCGCGCCGGCACGAGGTTCACGTAATCCGAAACCACATTGGCCGAATAGTCGTTCCCGGCCTCCGCGTCGTAGGCTTTCTGTACGCGCAGCGCAATGCTGTACGAAACCTTACCCGTGAAGAAGTCGGGGGTGAAATCGGCGGGAAGCGCCGTCACGATGAAGCGGCCGTTGCCCGTCTCGTCGGCCTCGACCTTCTGAATATTCAGCGCAGGCACCGTAGCGCGCGTCTTCACCTGTTCCATTTCCAGCGAGAACATCTCGGGCTCGGCGGCATAGGCGGCCACGAGCTGTCCGGCAGCCTCGACGGGCGTAACGCGGAAGGTCATCTCCACCGTACCGTTCGCCAGCAGGACGGGCTCCTCGCCTTCGGGGGCATAGTAGAGCGCGTTGACCGACGCCTTGTGATCGTCGTAAGCCGGAACATAGACGAGGCTCTGGATACGGCTCAGGAGCTGATCCACGTCCATGCGCAGGCCGTCGATGAGGTTTTTCAGATCCTGCATCGTCCCCTCATACTCACCGGCGACATCCTTAATCGCATTGGCAATGGCCTGATCGATCGCGCCGTCGTTGGCGAGCGCCTTGCCGATGCAGTCCTCCACGCCCTTCGTGAAGGCGGCGTTCGACTCGTCGTATTTGATCTCGGCATTTTCGAGCGCTTCGAGCCGGCTCTTGATGTTGGCCAGCGAACCGTCGGCGTCGGGCTTGCCGTTGAGGGCATCGATCTGCTCCTGCAAATCCTGGATTTCGAGATCGAGCACATCCTTTTGGACGAAGTTATATTTCGCCAGGATCGGCTCCATCGCTTCGCCCAGCGAGTTCTTCATCGCCGTCTCGCTCTGGCGGATCGCCTCCTGTAAGACGGTCAGCGTCGGATAATCGGCCAGTTCGGCGTCGGTCACGTAACCTTCGAGCGTCGAAGCCAGCCCTTCGGCCGAAACGTAGTTGGCCTTGATCTGGTTGAGCAGCTGCGACAGACTCTCGACCGTCGTCTTGGTGGCGTAGGTCGCCTCGGCGTCGCTCTTGGTCAGGTAGTTCGCCAGCGAACCCTTCACGGCGTCGATTTCATCCTGCAAACTCGTGCGGGCGCTTTCGAGCGCCTCGATCCGCTTCTCCAGCTTGCTCTTATCGCTTTCGAGCGTCTCGATCTGTTTTTTCAGCGCTTCGACTTCCGATGCGGAGGCCGCCTTTCCCAACTCCTCCTGCAACTTTCCGATCTCTCCGGCCTGCGTCTCGGCTTTGCCCTGCAACGCCTCGATTTCGTCCTTCAAGCCCGAATCAACCCCGTCCAACCGGTCGACCGCATTTTGCAGAGACTGCATCTGCTTCTCCACGGAAGCGATCTGCCCCGTCGTCAGCTCGTCGATCCGGTTGTTCAGACTCGTGATGTCGTCATCGTAGTCCTTGCAACCGACTCCGGCTACCACCGTTCCGACAAGGAACAGCGATAGGAGTCTACCTAAGAATTGTCTTTTCATAATGAAGAAATTAAAGATGTTTTGAAATGGTTTGAACTTCGTGTCTTTTCGGTATTTACTTACTGATTCCTACATAGTTGTCATCCCTTATCGGCAGGATTTCATGCCACCCGCCGCCGGACTGTTGGTATCATATATGATACGCATGATGCAAAGATATATGAAAATCTTTGCAATACAAAACTTTTCGTAAAATTTTTCGGGATGCCAATCGACTATACAGAACAGATAAAACTTATCGCTCTAAAAATCAGAACACTAAGAAAGGCTCGAAAGCTCACGGTACAGGAATTGGCCTACCGCTGCGACATCGAACGTTCGAACCTGAGCCGTATCGAAACGGGCCGTTCAAATCCCACGGTCAAAACACTTTGCATCATCTGCAACGCACTCGACGTACCGCTTCGGGCACTGATCGAATAAACGCCGCCCGCCGCCCCGTCTCCATTGCGTCGTTCCGTCCCTCCCGCTTCGTCCGGAAGGGACGAATCCCAAACTTATCTTGTACTTCGAGGGCCGGAAAAGCCTCCGATCCGCCGGACTATATAAATAATAAGTAGTATCCTTCCGGATTCCGTCCTTCACGGGAGCGTCGGCGGCGTCACTGTCGGCGGGCCGCTCCCGTCGGCTGCGGTTATGCCCGCGCATTGTCCGCAGCGCCGATCCTGCCACGGAGCGCCTTTTCGGACGATCCGTGCGGCGATCCGAAACGGCAACTTCCTGCAAACAAGATCGTACAATTTATTATTTACTTATACAATATTATATTTCATCCACCAACAAACGTTGCTTTGCTTGTTTCGGCCGGCCGGTTTTCGGAACTTTATATTGATTAACCCGCTAACGAATCATCGTATGAAAGTGACCAAAGAACGACTCAGCTATCTCAAACAGGCGCAATACGTCCAACGCCTCGCCGAACCCTACATCCGCAAAGGGAAGCTCCCGCTATGGAAAATCCATACCAAATTCGTGATCGAAGAGGCTCCCGTCAGTCTGAACACGTTCCGCAAAATGCTGAAAGAAGACGTTTCACATCTCAATGAGAAGATCGAAATCTATCGCAAACAGATGGAGGAGCAGCACGACCGGGAGGTGGAGAAGAAACGGCGCAAACGTATCAGAAGCAAATAACCGGCCCGCAGCCCCGCCACACCGGCCGGCGCCGGTGCGGGCCGTTCCGGCCGCCGTGCCTCCCGTGCTGCGGCACGGAAACTCATTCCCCCGAAGCCGGAAACGCCGCCGCACAGGCACCTGCAAACGGGTCGGGAGACCCGCAAACGGAATACCCCCGCCGGAAACATTTCCGGCGGGGGTAATGCAAGGATCGGACTCGTCCGAACGTCCCCGTTATACACGTCGCACGCCGAACGGGCCTGCGACGGAACGGACGCTATTTATACTTGATCCACGGCGCGTTCTTGTCGAGCCAGTTCTTGACCTCGACCGCACGGTCGCTGTTGAGCGCATCGGCACCCAGATAGGCACCCCGCATGAACTCTTCGGGCGACTGACCGGGCCACAGCGAGACATAGAGTCCGGCCTTGTGCGCCAGATCGACCATCACCTTCGACGTGCCTTCGATGCGGCAGCCCAACCGCTTGATGCCCATGTCGATCGCTTCGAGGATCGTCTCCTCGCAGATCGGCTTCGAAATAATCAGCAGCAGATCGACGTCGGGGTGGAGCGAACGCATCATTTTCAGTGCACGTTTGTCGCTCGACGTGAACAGATAGAGCGAGTTGGCAGGTTTCTTGGCCATCACCGTGTTGTACACCTTCTCGCAGTACTCGCGCAGCCGCTCTTCGGGATAACTCTCGACCGGCTTCGTCTTCATTTCGAACTCGATGTATACGTTGTTCTTGTCGGCGAAGAAGTCCACCAGCTCGGGCAGGAAGATCAGGTCGTTGCCCTGGTTGGTCTTGACCTTGCGGATCTCGTCGGCCGTCATCGTCTCCACCACGCGCTTGCAGGGCGTCAGACGTGCCAGCGTCTCGTCGTGCGAGATCACCAGTTCGCCGTCGCGGGTCATGCGGATGTCGGTCTCGAAACCGCGCAGACCTGCATCGTAGGAGGCCTTGAAGGCCGGCAGCGTGTTCTCGTCGTACTCGAAACGGCTGCCCCGATGGGCGAAGAGCTGGATGACCTGCTCCTGCGCCAGCACCTCGGCGGCACCGGTGAGCGCCAATGCGCAGACACCCAATTTCAAAAAGAAGTTTTTCATAGGCTTATAAGGTTTTAGTTGGTTTCGGCGGCGTCGTGCTCATATCCGTCGCTCTTGGTGTTCCACATCGACAGCAGCACCAGGAATCCGAGCACGGCCATGGCGATCATCGTGATGAAGACCCAGCGCCAGCCGAAGTGGTCGGAGATGAAGCCGAAGCCCCAGCCCGAAACGACGACACTGACGTAGCTCACCATACCCACCACGCCGTTGGCCGTCGAAGCGGCCTTCTTCGTGGCGTGGTTCGACGCGATGACGCCGATGAGCGCCTGCGGGCCGTAGATGAAGAATCCCGCCACGGCGAGCATCATCAGCAGCACGACAGGATCGGTCGACTCCGGCAGGGCGAAGAAGAGCGAGATGAAGAGGATCACGCCCGCCATGCAGAAGACGCAGGTGCGCTGCGCGCGGCCCCCGAAGAATTTGTCGGAGATCCAACCCGCGAGCAGCATGCCCGTGATACCGCACACTTCGAAGATGGCGACCGTCCAGCCGGCCATGCTCGACGAGAGGCCGCGCGACTCCTGCAAGAAGGTCGGGCCCCAGTCGAGCACGGCGAAACGCACGATATAGACGAAGAAGTCGGCCACGGCCAACCCCCAGATCATGGGATTGAGGAAGACCTTCTTGCGCAGGAACGCCTTGAACTCCTCCGACGAATCGTGCTCGTCGAGCTGCGTCTTGGTACCCTCCAATTCGGGCAGGCCGACCGACTTGGGCGTATCGCGCAACGTAACGATGATGAAGATCACGCCCAGCACCGCGATGGCAGCCGGAACCCAGAACGTCCACTGCCAGGCGCCGACATGCTGCAACGCATTGGTGACATAGGCTTCGGCCGAAGCGGCGTCCATCTTCTCGGTGATGCTCGCCGTATTCTCCACGACGCGCTGCCGCATCTCCGGATCGCCCGTCATATCCGTACCCGTGTGGCCCATCAGATACCCGCACAAGATCGCGATGATGAAGGCGCCGATCGAGTGCGAAGCGTTCCAGATCGACATCTTGGTCGCCAGCTCCTTGGGCGGAACCCAATGCGTGATCAGGCGGTTGCACGGCGGGAAGCCGCACCCCTGGAACATGTTGTTCAGAATCAGCAGCACGCCGAACAGGACGACCAGCGTATGGATGAACGTCGTCCCGTAGGTCTGCCCCGTAATCCATGCGCAGATGATCGCACCGCAGCCGAAAATGAAGTTGATGACCGAACACACCGACAGGCCCGTCACCATGTGCCAGCGGCCGTTGGTGCGGTCCGCCAGTACGCCGTTGACGAATTTCGACACGCCGTAGATCAGCCCGACGAGGGTCATGATGACGCCGAAGGTCGTTTTCGAGATGCCGTACTCGGCCGTAAGACCGGGAATGGCGAAAGAGAAGTTCTTGCGAACGAAATAAAAAATGGCGTAACCGATCATCGTTCCGATGATCGTCCGCCACTGCCAGTATTTGAATCGTTTGGTCTGTTCCGCAGTCATAAGGCTCGTCGATTATGCGATTTCCCAAGCTCCGCCCTTGCCGAAGACGCGGGCGACCAATTCATCGTAAATCCGTGCGCGTTTGGCCAGATCGAGCAGATTGATGCGCCAGCGCAACAACTGCGTGAAATCGACCATGCTGCGCAACTGCTCGCGCGAAACACCGATCTGCGAAGGATCGGTCGGCGCGCCCGCGGCGGCGAACAGCGCACGCATCTTCTCGAACGGATAGCACTGCGCCTGCAACCGTGCCTTGAAGGCGGGCCAGTTCTCCTTGACTCGCGTGAGTTGTACGCGAACCGTCTCGGCGTCGTTCCACTTCTTCGTGATCTCGGTATACCCCAGCTCCGGCACGGGGAAATCGCGGAACAGATCGAGCGCACGCCGCTGCTCCGCTTCGAGCGAGGGCCATGCGGCCACGCAGGCGTCGACGTCGAGCGTCGAGAGATCCATCTTGAAGAACTCGTCGAAGAAGGCGCACATCGTGAGCGTACCGATCGCCACCTGGAAACCGTGCGACTGGAACTTGCCGTTGTAGCGATGGTGCGTCATGTCGAGCACGTGGCTGAACAGGTGTTCGGTACACGACGCCGGACGGCTCGACTTGGCCACCTGCATCGCGATGCCGCTCAGCGTCAGACCGGCGAAGAGCGAAGCGATCGCTTCGGGTTTGCCGGCCGCCACCCCTTCGGGATCGGCGAGCATCGCATCCAGATCGTTCATGAAGACGTTCCACGCAGCGGGAATGATCGGCTCCGTACCGAACAGGTCGGCGATCATCCACTCGGCGCCGGCGGGTATCTTGGCCGCCAGATCGGCATAACCTGCCGCTGTCATCTCTTTCGGCGCGGCGGCCAGCACGCCCACGTCGGCCAGAATCACCAGCGGCGCATGGGTTTCGATATTGAGTTTGGCGCCGTCGCGCGACACCACTGCGCCCGACGACGAATAACCGTCGACCGAAGCGGCCGTAGCCACGCAAAGATAGGACTGGCCGTGGTGGAACGACGCGAGTTTGCACAAGTCGTTGATGACGCCCGACCCGACGGCGACGGCGACGGCCCCCGTGCGGTCGAGCATCTCGTCGATCCACTCCACATAGGGCCAGTCGGCATGAAACTCCTCCTCTTCAATAAGGAAACGCTCGCAGGGAATTCCCGCCTCGCGCATGGATGCGTCGACGGCTTCGCCGGCGGCTTTCCATGTATTGTTATCGGCGACGATGACGGCCTTCCGATTCGGAAAATACTCCTTAAAAAGAGCCGGAGCACGGTGAAGAACACCCTCGCCGAGTTCGAATGCTTTCGTATCGGTTGCGATTTTTAAAGCATCGAGAATACATTGCGTATTGTTCATTCGATTTAAGAGTTAGTAAGTTACTATTCCAAGACACAAAGTTACAAAAACCGCGTGGAATAGCAAGCTTTTAGCGTTATTTTTCCGACATTTATTTCCGGAAAGCCCTGTCCATCCTCCGGAAAGGCCGGCTGCGTTCACCTTTCGGCGGATTTATCGGAAACGATAATACCCGCGCACCCCTTTCGAAAATCGAAATAAATCGTAAATATACACTACTGAATTTCGAATCGATTCCGATTCTGCAAATCCACATCCGGTCGGCCCGTACCGAAGCACATGGCGGGACGGGAGAAATCGCGGCAGAATCCGCCCCGCCGTCAGATGCTCTCCGCAGTTCCGTTCTCTTCCACACGCCGCCTGTCCGCACTGCGATCTCTCTGTCCATACCCAAGCGGACGCGGAAGCCCTTCCTCCGAGCCGTCACACCCCAAAGAGATGCATGCCGAAGTCCCTGCCGAAACGAGACGCCGGACGCAACGCCCAACCACGCCGAGACCGCCGAACGCCGGCGTATTAAAGCGGATGCGTCCCGTGTCTCCGGTCGCGGAACGGTTCCGGACGGACGATGACCGCAACGCATTTTTTCCGCAAAATAGTTGCAACTTTAAAAGTTAAATTCTATTTTTGTAAAAGCATTCGAAAGAAAATAGAATTAAAACGAAATCGGATTTGATCGGAAGCGTACGGCAAACGCAGTCGGGAAACTCCGAGAACCGCCCTGCGGACACGCAAGACCGTTGAAGGCCGGAAACGACAACCAGCAGACGCGACGGCGGATGCCGAAGCGGATTCCGGCCTGCCGGCACAAAAGACGTTATACCTAAATATATAAATAGATGAAAAATACGATGAAAGCGCTCAACCTCCATGCGGTCGGCGACCTGCGTTACGAGGATGTGCCCATGCCCGTGCGTCAGGCGGGAGAGGTGTTGCTCAAAGTGCACGCCTGCGGAATCTGCGGAAGCGATCTGCCGCGCGTCTTTACCAAAGGAACCTACCATTTCCCGACGATTCCCGGCCACGAATTCGCCGGGGAGATCGTCGAAGCCGACGACCCGTCGCTCGTCGGCCGTCGTGCCGCAGTCTTCCCGCTGCTGCCGTGCCGAAAATGCGAAGCCTGCCAGGTGGGAGAATACGCACAGTGCAGCGATTACGACTACTACGGCTCGCGGCGCGACGGCGCTTTCGCCGAATACATCGCCGTGAAGGAGTGGAACCTGGTCTTCTTCGACGACTCGCTCTCCTACGAGGAGGCCGCGATGTGCGAACCGGCCGCCGTAGCGCTTCACGCCATCGGTCAGGCGTCGGTCGGCATCGGCGACACCGTCGCCGTGTTCGGTGCAGGCCCGATCGGCATCATGCTGGGCCTGTGGGCCCGAACCGCCGGCGCGTTCCGCGTCATCCTGTGCGACATCGATCCGACCAAAGTCGAATTCGCGCGCAAACAGGGATTCGACGCAGTGAACTCGCGCGAGACCGATCCGGTGGAGTATATCCGCACGCAGACCGGCGGCCGGGGCGCCGACGCCTGCATCGAAGGAGCCGGCGTGGCGCAAACGTGGGAGCAGGCCCTCAAAGCGGTCAAAAGTTTCGGTACGGTCGTCTCGATGGGCAACCCCGCCGGCGACATGACCCTCACCCAGAAAGGCTACTGGGAGATCCTGCGCAAGCAGCTCACGCTGAAAGGGACGTGGAACAGCAGCTACAACGACGTCCGCAACGAATGGCGCACGGCGCTCGCGGCCATCGCGTCGCACCGCATCGACGTGCGTCCGCTCATCTCGCACCGCTTCCCGCTCTCGGAGGCCGACAAGGCGTTCGGCGTCATGCGTGAGCGCAAGGAGTTCTTCAACAAAGTAATGTTCATCAACCGATAGTATCACCGGCAGGGAGGTCGCAGCCCCCTTTCCGACCGCAGGAGGCGGACAACACTTCCGCAGGAAGCGGTCTCCGGCCGCCCCCGTCTGACGAAACCCGGTACCATCAACACCCAACGATTATGGCAAAAACCGAAAAACTGTTGCAACGCATCGCGGAGCTGGAACGCGAAACCGGCATCCGTCGCACCCTCTTCGCCGCCTGTCCCAATTCGACGGCGGTCATCAAGGCCGCCTTCCGTGCCGCCAAGCGCAACAACGCGCCGATCTATTTCGCCGCGACACTCAATCAGATCGACTGCGACGGCGGGTACACGGGGATGCGGCCCGACGAGTTCGTGAAGCTCGTGCGCATGGAGGCCGCCGCCGTCAACTTCGACGGAATCTATATCGTGGCCATCGACCACGGCGGTCCGTGGCTCAAAGACAAGCAGCGCACCGAGAAGTGGTCGACCGAGGCCGCGATGGACGGGGTGAAGCGCTCGTTCGAAGCGGCGCTGCTGGCGGGGTACGATCTGATCCACGTCGATCCGACGGTGGACATCAACGTACCGGCCGGCCAGACGATCGACATCCGTCTCGTGGCCGCCCGCACGGTGGAGCTGATCCGGCACTGCGAAACCTTCCGCCGTGCGAAGGGACTGCCCGAAATCTCCTACGAGGTGGGAACCGAGGAGGTGCACGGCGGTCTGGCCGACGAACGGACGTTCGACACCTTCATCGCCGAACTCAAAGCAGGACTGGCGCGCGAAGGGCTCTCCGACGTATGGCCCTGTTTCATCGTGGGCAAGGTGGGAACCGACCTCCACACGACCCTCTTCGACACGGAGGTAGCCCGCAGTCTCACGGCGAAAGTCCGTCCGCTGGGCAGCTACATCAAGGGACACTACACCGACGGCGTAAGCAATCCGCAGGACTACCCGCTGTGCGGCATGGGCGCCGCCAACGTCGGCCCGGAGTTCACGATGAGCGAATACGACGGATTGGCCGAACTGGAACGTACCGAACAGAAGCTCCTGGCCGAAGGACGTATCGCCATGCGTTCGCGCATCACCGAGACACTCGAACGACTGGTCGAAGCGTCGGGCCGCTGGAAGAAGTGGCTGCTGCCCGCCGAAGAAGGATCGGCATTCGGCGCACTGAGCGCCGAGCGCCGCACGTGGCTCGTCAAGACCGGCTGCCGCTACATCTGGCAGGAACCCGAAGCGCTCGTAGCGCGCCAACGGCTCTACGACAACCTGCGCCGTGTGGGAATGGACCCCGAAGAGGTGGTACTCGGCCGCATCGAACACGATATGGACAAGTATTTCTACGCATTCAATCTGGTCGACCTTAACAACCTGCTGTAATGAACGTAAAAGAACTGTTGAAAAAATGCCAGCGCGACCGGACGGCCGTGCTGGCGACCAATTTCTATAACTTCGAGACCCTCACGGCCGTCATGCAGGCTGCGCAGCGAATGCAGGCTCCCGTGCTGTTGCAGCTCACGCGCAGCTCGATCAACTATATGGGGCTCGAACAGGCCGTCGGAATGGGCCGCAGGGCGATCGCCGACTACGGCGTCGAAGGGTGGATTCATCTCGACCACGGCGGATCGGTCGAACTGGTCGAGCGGTGTCTCGATGCAGGATTCGACTCGGTGATGATCGATGCCAGCGAACGTCCGTTCGACGAGAACGTCTCGACGACCCGACGGGTCGTCGAACTGGCACGCCCCTACGGCGTGAACGTCGAAGCGGAGCTGGGCTACGTCGCCAAACTGGGACAGGCGCAGGGCGGAGGCTTCACCACGCCCGAAGAGGCCGCACGGTTCGTCGAAGCGACCGGCGTCGATGCGCTGGCCGTGGCGATCGGTTCGGCCCACGGCTTCTACAAGCAGGCTCCGCGGCTCGACATCGAACGGCTAGCGCAGATCCATGCGGCGACCGACGCGGCGCTGGTGTTGCACGGCAGTTCGGGCATCCCCCACGACATGGTGCGCGAAGCGATCGCCAACGGCATCGTCAAAGTCAACCTCGCCACCGAGATCAAGGACAACTTCATGCGCGCGCTCAAAGGCGTACTGCTCGAAAGCGAGGAGATCGACCTGCGAAAGGTTTTCCCAAAAGCCGTGGCGCCGGTCGTGGAGCTGCTTTGCGAAAAATACCGCATGGTCGGCAGCAGCAAGGTGAAATAGGAGAACACAACCGGGCAACGGGCCGCCTTCGAAAAGCAATCCTCGACAATCCGCCGAATCATCCCGCTTCCGATCGCCAGAAGCGAGATGATTCTTATCCAAGAACATTCGTACTCAGAGCATCCCAATATTTACATCCCGTGGTGTAGCGATATCCGGACGAAAAATATTACGGATACCCCTGCATACCAACAAAAAAGCGGTGTGCTTAATAGGCACACCGCTTTAAATACAACCTCTATGGATCAATTAGCTGCGAAACCCGAAAAATCGGTCTGGAAAGCAGCTGCTTCATAGACATTGGTCTTCCCGCTTGCAGGAATCGTCTGCGTAGCACGTACGACCCAATCCTTTTCAGTCGAGGGATTTCCTCCGGGAGCTTTGACGTACCAATAATGCTGCAATGCCTTGTTCCAGGTCGTCGTCGTCTTGCCGCATTCGTTAAAGAAGAACGATACGGCACACATATCAGCAATATTCGAACTTATACGCGACATCGGCGTAACAACGCCGTTCTGAACGAGTTCCACCTTCCAATTCTGGGGATCGTCATTCCAAATCGAAACGACGAAACAATCCTTCAATGCCGCATTGCCGTTCGTCTTGATACCGGCGCCAGTACCGCCACCCGTCCAAGTGTAGGAGTATTCCTTCGATCCCGTATAGGTGGCATTGCCATCGTATACACGCATCTGGTACGTCTCGGGCCGTCCGGTAGATTTCGCTACCCAGTTATCGACGACATTGCCTTTGATTTCGTAGATGCTGTAACCGTTGGGAGCCCCGTCGACATTCAGGTTGCTCGACCACCAAGCACCGCAGGCACCGCCATGAACATGCTCATACACAGGCTTACCACCCTGGCACACATACTTGGTATGAATATAATTCTGCGGATAATGCGTATGTCCGATCATGATATGCGCCTCCTTGAATTGCGTCAACAAATTGAGGACATCCGCATAATGCTTGTCTTCATTCACATTCGATCCCGTGTTCTTTCCCCCGTTACGGAAAGGAATATGGGCACAAAAGAAAATAATCTTGTCCGCCTTGTTCTCGACCAGGTCCAGATCGGCTTTCAGCCAATTATACTGCTGATCCAGAAGTCCGGCTTCATAATTCCACGTCGAACCCGTAGATCTCGTGCAAACGACATTATCCATCACAACGATATGTGCCTTACCTCTATTAAATGAATAGTCGGCCGGGCCGAAACGCTGGACATAGTTCAATTGAGCAGCGTATGGAGTCGATTGAGAGGCATCGTGGTCGTGATTGCCCATGCAGTTGAAGATCGGCAGATAATCCGTCCCGATCTGCATGTTCGACATCGATTTTTTCATCGGATCCCACTGCACCGTATTGTCGAACGTAATATCGCCCAATGTAACGGCATAGGCATTCGTCCACCGACCTTCCTCCTGTGCACTTTTGAGTGTGGATTTGATATCGGGAATCGTCTCCGTTTCCCAACGAGTCACATCATCATCCGTCTTACACTGCGGATCCCCGATAGCGACGAGCGTAAAATTCTCCTCGACAGCGGGAAGCGGTTCCAGTTTAAAATCGTTGCGATTCTCCTTGTAGCGCTGAATCGTAGAGGTCGAATAGAACAGCGGCAACTTGGAGGAAGGATCGAGAGCCACCTTATAGTTCGCCGGAGTAACGTAATAGACATTGCGGCAATAACGGTTCGCTACGAGGCGGTAGTTACCGTCGGCATCCGTAGTAGTAAACGTATAGCCGTCCGTCACGGGAACGCCGGCAATACCTTTCCCCGTCGTAGCATCCGAGATCTGACCGACAAGGACCGTCTCACCCTCGGGAGGCGTAGGATCCGAGTCATCAGAATCGGAACTCGAACAAGCGGCTCCGCCCAGCAAAGCCACCGTCAAAAACAGATAATAAAACTTTCTTAACATATATAATCCTTCCTTATTTGGATTCACAGTAAATAAAATCGCGTACTATTTAGAAAGATAAGCGATCTTTGAGTAAAACAAAGACCACTTATCTTTTTAATCAAACTCTATTCTCCTGCAAAGATCACTGTTCCCAACCGTAGTTCTGGCCTAAATTGGTATTCAATGACAATGCCGCAGAAGGAATCGGACGCACGTACATTCGCTCGTCGAAACGTAAATCTTCGTGGTATACCAGATAACCGTGATCGCCGTCGGTCAGCGTCCAGTTATTATCACTCATGCTGGTACCAATGCAATAGTTGTTAGGATTGGTATCCGCCGCAGTAAAGGTATACGTGTATCCGTTGAATTCCATACCGTTCTTAACTTCATCAGCCGATAAGTATACACCCTTCCAACCCTTCTCGGTATCGCGAAGAGCGATCAGATTCGCACAATGCCAGCGATAAAGATCATCGACACGGAGGTTCTCGAGAATCAGCTCCGTAACACGTTCACGACGGATTTCGAGAATCGTATTCGACAGATTCGTAATAGCGGCGCCCTCTGCCTGAGCATAATAATCGATCAACCACTGATCGGGCTTATAGTTCGCTGTATCTTCCGGCCAGATATTCTTAACCCCAGCACGATCGCGCAACGCGCCTACCGTCAAATTCCAGTCCTCCTGAGATAACGAACCGTTATTGAGCTCGGCTTTCGCCTCCGCATAGTTGAGCAAAACTTCTCCAAGGCGGAAAATAGGTACGGAATTATCGCCACGCCCAGTCGTGTAGTTGTTCTCGAACTCCTGACTCCATTTCATAAACATATAGCCGGTAACGACGTGCGTGAAGTTCAAAGGCTTAGGCCCGGTTACACCGCCGTACGTCCACTCGTGTCCCGGAGCATGAACCGTCTGGCTCAGACGAGGATCGCGGCCTTCAAACTCTTTGCTCATCGGAACCTGATCCGACTCGATCGGGGTACCGTCGGTCGTGAGATACATGTTCATCAAGGCCTTCGTCGGCGAAACCTTCTGACTTGCAGTAGAAGTATTGTAATTCAACGTCAGGTCGTTCCATACATTCAGACCGTCACTCGTCTTGTACTCGCGATACCAAATCACTTCATTGATATCGCCCAAAGCCGACGTCGTAAACAAGGCATGATAGTCATTGTGCAACTTCAACCCCGCCTTCGTCATAATCGTATTGGCGGCATCGACAGCTTCCTGCAAGAAATCATCGGCACTCTCATACTTATTGTTCCAAGGCTGATTCGTCGACGGATTGACCTTGTGATATTTACGATAAGTACCTTCGAAAAGACAAACTCGCGATTTGAAAGCCAAAGCTACCCAACGATTAATCACGTTCTTGTAAGTCTTCGTATCGGTAGAACAATACGTGCAAGCGAAATTCAGATCCTCCAACACTTTGCTCATCACATATTCGCGATCGTCGCGGCCGGCATAGAGCAACGCATCGTCGACATCGAGTACATGATCGATCCACGGCACATTGCCGAACGTCTTCACTTTGCTATAATAGAAATAAGCCCGCCAAAAACGCGCTACGCCTTCATAATGATTATAAACGGCCTCTGAAACATTCTCTTTGGCTCGAACCATGTCCCGCAGCATAATATTGGCACGACGGATACTTCTCCAATCACCGACATCCCAACCGGTCTGCTTACCTGCATCCCATGCTGCCCCCGGTTTGTAATAATCCGTACCCGATTTGCTGGCGGTCAAGTCTGTATAACTATCTCCCATACCAATCGTATTCGCCGACGGGCAATACGATTCGAGGAGACCGTTACAATATAACTGTAAATCGGATTCCGAAACAAAAAAGGCTTCGGCCGAAACTCTATTCACCGGATCCGCCGACAAAAAGTCTTCACACGAAACTCCGGTGAAGGCAACGGCCCCTATTGCAAATAATCTAATAATATTTTTCATAATTTAACATTCATTAGAAAGTGACATTCAAACCGATCGTCCACGTCTTCAGCATCGGATAGCTGTAACCCTGACCTACACCGCTCAAACCGCCGGTAGTATCATTGTAATCGCTATCACCGAAACCGATCGTTTCCGGATCGAACATATCGGTATGCTTGAAGAGCGGCGAATGGGTGAAAATGTTATCGCCCGATACATAAATCTTCAACTTCTCGATACGAATCTTACGAGTCAACTCCTGCGGGAACGTATAATCGATCGTAATATTCTTGATACGCCAATACGATGCATCCTGCAGATAATAATCGTTTTCATAAGTCAGAGGACCGACGTTACGATTAGCCGCATAGGTTACACGACGGGTATAATATGCCCCCGGATTGGTTACGCGCCAGTTTTCGGTACTGTAATCCATAATGACCGCATCGGTCGTATGAACCTTCGGCAAATAACCGTAAGGACGGTTGTACATACCCCAGAAGAAACCGGACTCGACCATCGGATACCAGTCGCGCTTGCCGACACCCTGAACGAAGACACTCAAACCGATACCGTTCCAGTTCGCACCCAAATTGATACCATACTGATAACGCGGCGTCGTATTGCCGATAATGTCCAAATCACCATGGTTGTCGAGCGTAGGACGCTCACCTCCGTTTTCGATCTTTCCGTTACCGTCGAGATCGAGGAATTTCAAGTCACCGGCATAAGCACGGAAATTGTTGCCATTTTTATGGAACGCATCTACGGCCCAGTTATTTGCCTCCTCATTGGTCAAGAAATAACCGTCGGTGCGGAAGCCCCAGATATCGCCCAATTCCTGGCCTTTATAGTAAGAGTAGATCGCACCATCGGAGTTGTAGTAATCCTTCACCCAAGTGCGGCTGTCCCAGACGCTGACCTTCACATTGTAATTGAACGGTTTCCCGCCGACCTTAAAGCTGTCACGCCACGAAAGCGATGCCTCCCAGCCTTTGGTCTTCAATGCACCGAAATTGCCCTTGGGCGAAGTCTCACCAAGCACCTGCGGATAATCGGGACCATTGATCAACATATCGTTGGTATAACGCCAATAGTAATCGAATGACCCGGACAAACGATTACGCAACAAGTCGAAATCGACACCGATATCATACGTCGTAACAGTCTCCCATGTCAACGACGCCGGAACCATCGTAGGCCAGGAAGTGTAAGGAACCTGCTCGCCGTTAATCAAGATAGACGACTTCTCGATCGATTTACTAGCGCTATTGCTCGTACGCATCAGGGACAAGAACTGATACGGATCGATCGAAGCATTGCCCAACGAACCCACATTGGCGCGGATCTTGAAGTTATCCAACCAGTTGCGCGACCATTTCATCCACGGCTCCTCCGAAATACGCCAGCCGATCGAGCCCGAAGGGAAGAAACCCCACTGCTGATTGGTCGGGAAGAGCGACGACCCGTCGTAACGAGCGGCAAACTCGAAGATGTAACGATTGAGCAAGGTGTAGTTAATACGGCCGAAGATACCGACCATAGATTTATCGTAGCCACCGTCGGAAACATTATATTCAGACGAATCCATCAGTTCGAACGAAGGAAGCGACGGATAGAGGATACCTCTACGCTGCAAATAGGTGTTACGATACTTCGTCTTCTCGATATTCCAACCGCCCACAACGTTCAGATTGTGATTCTCGCCCAATTTTGGAGTCCACGTCGCAACAATGTTCGATGCGACATAATCGGTATCGTATGTCCAATGCGACTTATAAGAGTTCGGATTGTATTCATGCGGCTCTCCTGCCGTCGTATAACCCGTCTGGGTAGGCGAAAGACGATCCTTTTTCGAACGGATAGCCTTGTAGGTAAAGTCTGCCGAAACCTTCAATACGTCCTTGATCGGCTCAGCAGTCAAAGTCGTCGTCGTGATCGCATCGAGTTTATTATCCTCCTGGTAGGCTTCATCTCGCATCCATCCTTCATAAACCATTGCGGCAGCAGCGTAAGTCGGCGTACCGTCCTCGTTATACACCGGATAGAGCGGCTGAGCTCGGTGTTCGATCTGACGCCAGATAGGCATCGATCCGTTTACGACGAAAGGCTGGTGATATTTACGGCTGAAAATCGACGTATTGTTGGCCAACGTCAACCATTTGGCAATTTTCACATCGCCCTTGGCACGCAAGTTATAGGACTTGAAATCCTCCTCACCGATATTATAGATACCGTCCTGATTGTAATAACGACCGGAAATCGCGAATGAAGAGCGTTCACCGGCACCCGATACGGTAATATTGTGCGTCTGCGTGAAGTTATAATCCTTCAGATACATATCCACCCAATCCGTGCTGCCGTAGTAAACGGTCTTATTGGTAGTAGAGCCCAATTCGTTCAGGTTTCCATACAAATTACCATACTTTTCGTAGGAAGGATCGGTCTTGCGACGACGGAACTCATCGAGATAAGCCTGCGAGAAGCCGATCTCCTTGTTGACATCACTGGGGAACGTTCCCGACGACTGGGGAGTACGGTCATTACCCTGGAAAAACTCGGCGAAAGCTTCCGCCCACTGCAAACCGTCGGATACTAGATGGTCTTCCCAAATCACCGTACGACGATTAATGGAGAACGAACCGTTATAGTTTACGGTAACCCGATCCTTTTTAGCTGCTTTGGTCGTTACCAAAATCACACCGAATGCGCCACGAGCGCCGTATACGGCAGCCGAAGCGGCATCCTTCAGCACGGAAATCGTCTCGACGTCTTCGGGGTTGACTGTCGTCAGGTCGCCTTCGACACCGTCGATCAGCACCAGAGCCGAACCGCCCTGACCGATCGAGTGCTTCGTACCTTCACCGCTCGTACCGCTCTTACGCGACTGATAACCCGTCGCGTTACCGCGCACGTATACCGAACCCTGATGGTTGGGCTTACCGTCGGTCTGGATGATGTTCAGACCCGGGATCTGCCCCTGTAACGAACGGGTAATGTTGGCATTTGTACGTCCTTCGAGCGCTTCGCCGGAGAGGTTCTCGACAGCACCTACCAGCTGCGTTTTCTTCAGCGTACCGTAACCTACGACAACCACCTCGTCGATTTTCGTATTATCTTCTGCAATGGCAAAATTGACAGCCGAGCGATTGCCGACCGTAACTTCCTGAGATTTGTAACCGAAGAACGTACATACCAGCACGTCGGTCGGTTTGGCCTTGATGCGATACGAACCGTCCGCATCGGAAATGGTACCTACTGTCGTTCCTTTGACCATGATCGCCGCACCTGCAAGCGGGCTGTTGGTCGTAGCGTCGGTAACGGTACCAGAAATCGTTTGGCTCTGTGCGAAAACGCTCGATGATATGAGCATCATCAAACAAGCAAGAGCACACGTGAACACACCTCGCACAGCAAACTTTTTACTGGGGGGGGGAAGTAGTACGTGTTTCATTCTAATCTTCTTTAATTAGTTCCAACATTTTTAGTAATTTTCAGGCGTCCCTTTACCTATTTATATAGGAAAACATCTGCCTGCCCTGAGGACATTCAAACGGGGACGATTGCGAGTTTGGATTCTCTGAAAATAATCGAATAATGGTTTAAGGGAATGTTTGGATGGCTTTCTGGGTCGTCGTAATTTTCGTTTAGGTTGTTAAGTCAATGAATTAGGGGTTATTACTTATATTTTATACAAAAAACTTTTATGCAAATATAATAAATTTCGAATTCAAACAAATAAAATCGGATATTTTTTTACTCGAAACCAAAATTAATTCCGATCGCCCGACGAAAAGGGAATAAAAAACAGCATAAATCGCTGACAAATAACAAATTACCCCCCCCCTACATCTCCTTCAAAAAATCCAATGCCTTAGAAACCAAATACTTTCAATTTCTTTCAGTTCCCCAATCAGATTTTTCGATTCACTTCGATTCCCGACACGGTTTTCCATCCGTCCGCATTTATGAAATGCGCCCGAAAATCCGGATGAAATTAAAAATTTCAGGAAAAAAGTTTGTTTTTGAAAAAAAAGATATATATTTGCATTGCAAGTTTGGAACAAAGGCGCGGACATCGATGTCCGGCCGACTCTTAGATAAATTGAATAATGTGGATTAAGGTTCGCTTGAGAAGCGAGACCTTGATTTATGTTATTTTGTGTTTATTATCTAACAAACAGTTCAAGACAAACTTATGAAAATCAATAAAATGCTTATAGCGATTCCCGCTATGTTAGCTGTTGTTCTGAGTAGCTGTAAAGATGACGATCCGACGGTCGGTATCGATTCGAGTATGCCGGCTCCCGCCGAAGTCTCTTACGACGAAATGAACTCGTCGAGTTCATCCATCGGAGTGTATTGGGACGCTAACGCCGCATTGAAAAGCGGGGCGACATCTTTTACGGTTCAAATCTTAAAGAAAAAAGATGTCGGCGGAGATGCTTACGACAATACGGTCTCCCATACACTTCAATCCTCAGACTCTCCGTATGATGCATCTCAATTCACAGGACTGACCGAAGGAAGCAAATATTTTGTACGGGTACGCGCAAACTATCCCCGTTCGGTCTACTCCGAATGGGCATATATTCTGAGTTCTTACAACGTTCCGGCCAAAGTAAAAGTCGGAACAGGAGTCATGCATATCGATCCCAATGCCAAGAACGGCCCCGAAGATGTCACCGTTGTGCCGTTCTTCTCCGATCTCAACCTCAAATGGGAAGAAGACGATACGGCGGAAAGTTATGTAATTTATATCGACGATCAAAAAGTCGGGGAAACAGAAGAGTTATCCTACCATGTAACCGGACTTGATTACAATACGTCTTACAGCGTAAGCGTAGCGTCTGTCTATTCGGATGGTTCCGAAGTAAAAGCCGATCCCGAACCGACAAAGACCGGAAATATCCAGCAAATTACACGCAACGTCGGTCCGACCCACCTCAGCGTAAACTGGGATGACGTATCCGGTGGTGCGGGAGCCGGATCGCGCGCTTATCAGGTCGAACTTTCCAAGGAAGAATCGATGGCGAACCCCATTTATTCGATCTATTGCGTGGACGGTCAAGCCTCGACCAACGGTTCGTTCGGCAGCTCTTCTTGGTATGGAAAAGAGAATGGAACGAACCTTCTGCCTCCTACGTCGATCTCATTCGGCCAGCTGGAACCGGCAACGACCTACTATTTCCGCGTGAAGACCGTCGGAAATTACAGTTTCCAAGGAAGCAAGGGTACCGTTACGATCAAGGCCACAAACGGAGAATCGGACTTCTCTCCCGTGATTACACTCCGCACCGAAGCCGAACACACCCCTGCGGCGAATGAAATTCTTTACCAAGGATTCGACAATATTACGATGCAGTCCGATTTCATCAATACGGCCGCAGGCACCACGCCGTACTGGTCCGATAAAGCGATCGTTTCCAAACAAGCCGATACCCCGAATCCGTGGGAAGGAGCATGGGTCGTATATCCGTTCGCAAATTCGCACTTGCTTGCAACATGGGGCATGGCCTCCACCGCAAATTACATCGACGGCCAAGCAACATACAAGGGCCAGGCGAATCGAATCGCAGGAGACAAATCCGGCTCGCTGAAAGGGTGGTACATCGGCGATCAGGTATCGCCTCATCAAGGTTATGTCAAAGTCGGTACAAGTTCGAAGGACGGATTTTATATTGCAACTCCCGCACTTGACAGTCCTTTATTGAGCGCAGAAGGAACGCTTTGCACATTCTCGTTCAAAGGCTGCCCGTTAATGACCGATGGAAGAGTCGTCGATATCGAAGTATATCGCGCGGCGACCAAAACCTTCGAGAAAGTAACGAGTATCACGATGGATTCCACTTTGGCAGATGGATGGACAAGCAGCGACTACCTCTGCAACTACAAGTGGACAACTTATTCGATCGATATCACGTTGCATCCGGGAGATAACGTGGCCGTTATTTCTACGAACAAGAGCCGGTTTGCTATCGACGACATCATGATCGTTAAAAAATAAGATTGATTAACCCTTTTCGGGAGGCCGATCCTGCATGGATCGGCCTCTTTTACTTTCAGGGAGAGAATAAGGGGAGGGCATCTTTGACTGGCGATCAACTCCCGTCGGTCATCATCGCAGCAAACTCATACTAACGCAGGGAATCTGCAATCCTAATAGTACAAGAATAACCGTACCGAAATCGATTTCCGAAGCGTATGTAGATCAGGCCATACGGCACGCTACTTTGTTGGACCTCGTTAGAACATGCCGCAACCTGCTCCGATGCAGCCGGATAGCTATGCCGGCAACAACTCATATCGCCGCTACCTGAGACGCTGATTGAAGAAATCACGACCATATCTCTCTGGAATCCCCAATATCCAAAACAGACAAGAGGCCGTCCGAGATAATGCAAACCGACACGGTTGCGACGAAAACCTGACAACCCGCTGCAACCTCCGACGAACCCACCGCAAAAAGATTCCGGGATTCAGCAGAAGCTGAATCCCGGAACCACTATCAATACATTACAACGTTTTCGTTAAGCTGAGCGCAAAGTCGCTGCTTGCGCGAACTTTGCCGAGGCGAGAAAACGAAGAGAAAACTCGACGTTTACTCCTCTGCTACGACCGTGAACTTGATCGTGGCCTTCACCTCGCGGTGCAACTTGGCCGAAGCCTCGTACTCGCCGACGTTCTTGATCGCCTCGACCGTAATCGTCTTGCGATCCAACTCGACGCCTTTGGCTGCCAGCGCCTCGGCCAGATCGGCTGCGGTCACCGAACCGAAGATCTTGCCCTCCTCGGCCTTCATCGCAATGGTGAGCGGCAGGTTGGCGATCTTCTCGGCCAGTGCCTGTGCGTCGGCCAGAATCTTGGCGTCCTTGTGGGCACGCTGTTTCAGGTTTTCGGCCAGCACCTTCTTCGCCGAAGCGGTCGCGGCCTTGGCATAACCCTGAGGAATCAAGTAGTTGTTCGCGTAACCGGGCTTCACGTTCACGATGTCGTTGGCGTAGCCCAGCTTCTCCATATCTTTCAAAAGAATCACTTCCATGTCTTGCTCCTCCTTGATTATTTCATACAATCGGTTACGAACGGCAGAATGGCGAGGTGACGCGCACGCTTAACGGCCTGTGCGACCTTCTTCTGGAACTTCTGCGAAGTACCCGTCAGGCGGCGGGGAAGGATCTTGCCCTGCTCGTTGAGGAACTTCTTCAGGAACTCGCCGTCCTTATAATCCACGTACTTGATGCCGAGTTTCTTGAAACGGCAGTACTTCTTCTTCTTCACGTCGACCGATACCGGATTGAGGTAACGGATCTCCGATGCCTGTGCTTTGTTCTCCTGTGCCATGGTTACTCCTCCTGCGTTTTGTTAGAAAGTTTTGCACGACGCTTCTCCGAATACTCGACAGCGTACTTGTCCTGCTTGAACGTCAAAAAGCGGATCACACGTTCGTCGCGGCGATACTGGGTCTCCAACGTGTTGATCAGAGAACCCTCGCCCGTGAACTCCACGAGGAAGTAGAAACCGGTGGTCTTGTTCTGAATCGGGTAAGCGAGCTTTTTGAGCCCCCACTTCTCCACATTCACGAGCTGACCGCCGTTCTCGGTGATGACACCTTGGAATTTGTCAGCCACCTCCTGAACCTGAGCCTCGGAGAGAACCGGCGTGACAATGAAAACGGTTTCGTAATTGTTCATAATGCTAAAAATTAATTAATTGCCAAATAGCGGGGCAAAGATAGCGATTTCCCGCGAATTATCAATACTCCGCAACGGATTATTTTCACTTTTCGCCGCTGCGCACCCCTTTTCCGGCCAGCAGGGCGTCGATCGCCTCCGTCGCCGCTTCGAACTGCGAGGGACGCGGTGCATCGCACGTCGCGAGCCGTCCGTCGGGCGCAATGAGCATATAGGTCGGAAAACCGGACAGGTCGTATTCGGCCAGCGTCAGCGAAGAAGCCGCATCGGGCAGGAAATAGTTCTCGCCCAGCCCCGTCAGACCGAATTCATCCAGAAATTCGATCCATGCCTTGCGACGCGATTGGAGGCATAGCGTGACGAAACGGACCTCGTCCGAGCCGGCGTAATGTTCGCGCAGGATCGGCATCGCCGTTTTCAACTCGCTGCGGCAAGGACCGCACCATGTCGAACAGAAATCGACGTAGAGCGCCTTCCCCGGATGACGGGCCGCCAACGTCGAGAGCAGCTCGCAGTCGGGCAGCGTATCGATCCGTCCCGCCGCATCGCACCGCAGCACGCCGGAAAGCGGGACAGTGCTGAAAGCAGGACGTTCCGCCGCCCGTTCGCGCACCCGCGCCGCATAGGCCGGATCGAGGAACAATCCGGCCATCCGTTCGGCCGGCACCGCACCGTTCGCACGCATGCCTTCCATACAACCGTAAAGCAGGTAATCGCGCAGTCCCCGGCCGATCTGCGGGTCGGCATCGAGCCGGGCCGCAACGGCCGCCAACGCTTCGGCCGGCGCTGCGCCCGACCGAACGGCCTCGATCTCGTCGGGACAAATCGCACCGAGATAATAGCTGATGCCGGCCGAATAGTTGATGACAGAGACCATATTGCGTTCCAGATCGAAGATGTCGAACATCGGATCGGTGAAGATCGCCCGCCATGCCGCCGGATCGAGGTCGTGGTTCCATATCTGCACCATATCGATGTCACGGGCCACCGCCTCGCGCACCTCGGCCGGAAGCCGGCGCGCGGAGAGCGAATCGGCGACGGCCTGCCGGTAACGCCGGTAGCTCGCCAGATACTCCTGCGGATCGCCCTCGACGGCGGGAGCCTGCTCGCACAGCCTTCTTTTCAGGCCGGCGACCGACGCAAGCGCATTGTTGGTCCGTGCATGGTCGCCCGAAAAACGGATCGCATCGGGATCACCGGCACGCATCCGCCCCGCGTCGATGGTCACATAGACCGAGTCGCCGGGGGAGACGATCAGATCGAAGAAATCGCCGTATACGCCGGTCATTCCGGTCGTATAGGCCGTTCGGAATACGAAATGGAAATCATTCGCTTCGGGCGAGACACGGGCTGCCATACGGCTTTTCAACGCGAAGGGATCTTCGGTATTGAACAGCACCGCCCCGGAAGCTCCCCCGGCGAGATCGACCACACGTCCCGCGATGACCGTACGCCGCGGGACGACGCCGTCCGGCCCGCAGGCAAAAAGCGGCAACAGCAGCAATGCCGCGAGAACGCGGCAGATCGGAATCGGTTTCATAGGCAAAGTTTCAGGCCGGAACACCGGCGGTTGGTGTGGTAAAAATAATGAAAAAAGTCCGAAAAACAAGTTTCCGGACTTTCATACGGTTCTTCCTTCGAAAAAATCATCTGTGCGCATCCACCACCCGACAGATCCGGTCGAAGACCTCGTCCATCGAGCCGACGCCGTCGACCTCGAAATATTTGTTCTGCCTGGCGTAGTAGGCACCGACCACTTCGGTCTGCTCGCGATAGACCTTGATGCGGTTGCGGATGACATCCTCCGACGCATCGTCGGCACGGCCCGAATCCTTGCCGCGCAGCAGGATGCGGCGCACCAGCTCCTCTTCGGGGACATGCATGTCGACCATGAGCGTCACGCCCAGCCCGTACCCGCCGAGAATCTTGTCGAACTCCTCGGCCTGAATCGTCGTGCGGGGAAAGCCGTCGAAGATATTGCCCGCCGCATCGCGGTGCTCGGCCACGTAGTTGGCGATCATCCCGATGACGACGGCATCGGGCGCCAGACGGCCCGTCTTGATATACTCCTCCATGCTGCGGCCCAGCTCGGTTCCGCGCGCGATCTCGGCGCGGATCACCTCGCCCGTCGAGACGTGGTTGATTCCGTAATGTTCCCTCAGACGCGACGCCTGCGTCCCCTTGCCGCAGCCCGGCGCCCCAAATAATACGATGTTCAGCATAGTTTGTGTTAGTTTTTTCACAACGGCAAAAATAATCTATTTTCCCGAAAACGGCAAAGTTCTTTAAAAATTATAATATCTCCGCCCCGCCGGACGGTGCGCCGGCGACCTTTTCCTTCGGAAAAGCGGCGGCAGGGCCGTTGTACGGACGTTCAATCCTCCCGTGGGATGACCGCCGAGCGGCTGCGGCGGACGGAATGCGGAGAGCGAAGTTGCGAAACGGCAAAGTTTTCGCTACTTTTGTGCAAAATTCGATCGGAGGCATGGAACAGAACAAACGGACGCAGATCGCCGAATTGGGGGAATTCGGCCTTATCGACAAACTCACCGGCGCATTCGCCCCCCGCAACCGGACGACCCTGCGGGGCGTAGGCGACGACGCGGCCGTGATCGCCGCTTCGCGCAGCGAGGCGACGCTCGTCTCGACCGACCTGCTGATGGAAGGGATCGACTTCGACCTCACCTACTTCCCGCTCAAACATCTGGGCTACAAGACCGTCACCGTCGGCGCGAGCGACATCCTGGCGATGAACGCCCTGCCCGAACAACTGTTGCTGTCGCTCGGCGTGTCGTCGAAATTCTCGGTCGAGGCGTTGCAGGAGTTCTACGAGGGTGTCCGCCTGGCTTGCGAGGAGCTGAACATCGACCTGGCGGGAGGCGATACGACCGCTTCGGTGACGGGGCTGACCGTCAACGTCACGGCCATAGGCCGTGCCAGACGCAGTGACATCGTCTACCGCAACGGAGCCAAACCCAACGATCTGATCTGCATCACGGGAAATCTGGGCGCCGCCTATATGGGTCTCCAGCTGCTCGAACGCGAGAAGCGCGTCCTGCACGACGTCGAAAATCCCGAACCGCAGTTCGCCGGCCACGAATACCTGCTCGAAAAATACCTGAAACCCCGCGCCCGCCGCGACGTGATCGCCGCGCTGGCCGAAGAGAAACTCCGCCCCACGGCGATGATCGACCTCTCGGACGGGCTGGCCAGCGACCTGATGCAGCTCTGCAAGGCTTCGGACTGCGGCGCGCGCATCTACCTGGAACGGATCCCGATCGCCCGGCAGACGCATCAGTTGGCCGAGGAGATGCACACCGACCCCGTGGTGGCAGCCCTCAACGGAGGGCAGGATCACGAGCTGCTCTTCACCGTGCCGCTCTCCATGCAGGAGCAGGTGATGCGGCTGGGCCTGGTCGACGTGATCGGACATATCACCCAGCCGGGCACGGAGTGCTATCTGGTAACGCCCGACGGCAGCGACATCCGCCTCAAAGCCCAGGGATTCAAAGAGGAAATCTGACCGCAGGCCCCTGCGCTCCGTTCAGTCGCAGGAGAACCGCAGATTCAGCCCCCGCGTAAAGAGACCCAGCTCCTCCTGCGAGGGAGGACGGCACGAAGTATATCCCGAGGGCAGCGGCGACCACAGTTCGAAGCCTCGGAGATCGCTCGAACAAACGGCCAGCAGCACTCCGCCCCGCCGGTCGTGCCGCTCGAAAATCCCCCACAATCCGCCCGAAGGAGCGGCCGCCGGAAAAAAGAGGTAGAGTCCGCCGGGTTCGAGCCGCGTAAAATCGTAAATCAACATCACACCTAATATGTTCGTAATGGTAAGCGGATGAATTTCCCCTTTTCCATTCAATATTCCAACCGGAGTGCCAACTTTTGGCAGAAATAAATCGTGCGGTTCGAAAAAATCACTATTTTTGTTCGGACAACACGCATTCCCGCCGCTTCGCAAGTCCGCCTTCCCGACGGCCGCCGCACCGACCGGCAGGAGCGCGCGCAGGAATGCCACCGAAAAAGAGACGAACATGAAACAACCTTATATTCCGCAGCCGATCGACGTCAGCCGCATCGAACTGCCCGCCGCGCTGGCACCCCTCACCGAAGCGCTCGCGCGCAACGTCCACGAGGTATGGGCGGCTACCCGCATCGCCCAGGGCTGGCGTTTCGGACCCGAACGCAACGACGCCCGCAAGGAACACCCCTGCCTGATCCCCTACGAGGAGCTACCCGAAGAGGAACGCACCTACGACCGCCAGACGGCGCTCGAAACGCTGAAACTGATCGAACACCTCGGATTCGAAATCCGCAAACGCTAACCGAAAAACCGCCGCATCATGATCCGACGCTTGTGGAAAACCCTGAAACTCGGCTTCGACCGCTCCTTTTCGGGCGCCAGCTGGAAACAGATCACCTGGCTCTTCGGCATTCTGGCCCTCGTGTTGGGCTTCTCGCTCTGGATCAAAAGCTATTGCACAGCCGAGCTACACGACATGCGCATCCTCGAACTGCTGCTCGATCCCGGTTCGTTCGTGTTGCAGGATGGCGATCCGCTGGGTTATGAACGCCTGCCGCTGCTGGCGCTCACCTTCCTCGGCGCGATCTTCTTCACCGGAGGACTGATCTCGGTCGTCTCGAACATACTCACGGGACGCATCGCCCGTTTCAGACAAGGCGAAATCCGCTACCGCTTCGACGGGCATATCGTCCTGCTGGGAGCCAACGACACGGCCGCAGGACTGATCCGCGAACTGCACGCCGAGCCGGAGAACCGCCGCCGCGACATCGTGTTGCTCACGCAGAGCGATGCGGAGGCTCTGCGCCGGAAGCTGCACGCCGAACTTTCGCCCGCCGAGGAGCGCCGCCTCATCATCCTCCACGGCCAGCGCGACTCGCGCGAAGAATTGGAGAAGATCCACATCCACCGCGCCGACCGCGTCTTCGTGCTGAGCGACGACGGCGAACTGGAACACGACTCGGTAAGCATCAACGCGCTGGTTCAGATTTCGGCGATTCTCGGCGCAGCGCACCGCCGCGATCCGCTGCCCTGCCACCTGTCGTTCGAATACCAGAGTTCGTTCCAGGTCTTCCAACTGGCCGATTTCGAAGAGGCCGAGCGGATGAAGAGCCGCATCCACTTCTCGGCGACCAATTTCCACGAGAACTGGGCGCAGCGCGTGCTGGTGTCGGGCTGCTGCAACTGCAACGGACGGGATATTCTCTATCCGCCGCTCGACCGCGACGGCATCCGGGCGCAAAGCGACCGCTACGTCCACCTGATCGTCGTGGGCATGAGCCGCATGGGCGTGGCGATGGGCGTCACGGCGGCCCACATCGCCCACTACCCCAACTTCGTCACACAGGGGATCCGCACGCGCATCACCTTCATCGACCCCGATGCGGAACGGGAGATGAACTTTCTCAAAGGCCGTTACGAACCGCTTTTCCGGTTGTCGCACCATACGCTGCGCAAATTCGACGCGGCCGGCAGCGAAACGACCAACGTCCACACCCCGCAGGAGGATTTTCTGGACGTGGAGTGGGAATTCGTCGCAGGAGGCATCGAATCGCCCCACGTGCGCAAACTGCTCAAAGACTGGACGGCCGACGAAAAGGCGCTCCCCACGCTGGCGATCTGCGGCAACTCCGCACCGGAGAACGTCGCCGCCGCGCTCTACCTGCCGCAACCACTCTACGACCGGCAAGTTCCGATCTTCGTCTATCAGAAGGAGACGGCCACCATTCTCGAAATCGCCCGCCGTTCGTCCCGTTACCGAAGCGTATATCCGTTCGGCATGATGTGCGAAAGCTACGACGCCACACTCAAACAGCGCATCCGCAAGGCCAAACGCATCAACTACGTCTACAACCATTTCACCGATGCAAAAAAAGCAGCGAAAAAAGCAGCGGACGAACTCAATGAAAAGTTCGACTTCAAAACTTTCGCAGCCGGATTCGAAATTGCCGATTGGCCAGACGATAAGATCGACCAATACTGGAACGATCAATCGCTGGCGTTCCAATGGTCGAACATCTACGCCGCCAACGCCATCCCCGCCAAACTCCGCTCGCTGGGTATCGATCCCTGCCGTCCGCATCCGCTGGACGGGCAGGAGGTGGAGACGGCGGCCCGTGTGGAACACAACCGCTGGAACGTGGAGCGGCTGCTGATGGGTTACCGTCCGGCCACCACAGCCGAACGGGAGCGGGCGAACGCCGACGACGAATATAACGAAATGTTGAAAAAAAAGTATTTCATCCATATCAATATCGCCCCTTATGGGGAGATTCCCGAAGAAACCAAAGAAAACGACCGCATCCTGACCCGCTTCCTCTACCGCGTGGAACAGTGATCCGCTCCTCCGGTGCAAGCCCCGAAACGTCCGTGCGGCACGTTCCGGGGCTTTTGCGTTCCGGCCGCTGCGGCAGCCCCACTCGGACAACGGATCGACGCCGATCCGGTCACGTATCCGGCAATACCGATTATCCGCCATCTCGTCCGTAAGGCCGGATGATAGTCCCGCCGGTTGCGGCCGGAAAAGGCGGCGCCCTCCACCGGAAAAATCGCATACCTATCCGCAATCGTACCTCCGAATCCGATTCCCGACCGACGCTGCCGGCAGGAAACCCGCACACCGTGCGGAGGGAACGTATCCCCTCCGAGACCTAATACTGTACTGTACCGTTCCGGTCGCCGGCAGTTCGTCGACGCGCATCGTAAGCGGGGAGGTAAGCGGAAAAAATCGATATTTCAATAAAAATTCAGTACTTTGTATTGCAAAGTATAAATAATCGTATTATATTTGCAACGACAGAGTAATTAAAGTTTTTTAGATACCCCCTCAAAACAGTACCGTTATGAAAGAGACTGTAAACGTCAACATCGCCTCGCAGGCCTTCACGCTCGACGACGACGCCTACGCCGTGCTTCGCCGCTATCTGGACGACATCCGCCGGCGACTGCCGCAGGAGGACAACAACACGATGGAGGATGTCGAAGCGCGTATCGCCGACATTTTCCGTGAACGGCTTTCGTCGCCGATGATGGTCGTGTCGCTCGCGTCGGTACAGTACGCCATGGAACAACTCGGGCAGCCCGACGACTTCGGCGAATGCCCCTCCGACCGCACGGGCGGCTGCACGGGGGAGCAGATCGGAGAGCAGATCGGAGAGCCGGAGCCCGCTCCGCGCAAACTCTACCGTTCGCGCAGCGACCGCGCCATTGCCGGCATCTGCGGCGGACTGGCCGACTACCTCCGCGTCGATCCGCTGGTGATCCGGCTGCTGACACTCTTCCTGATCCTCTTCGGGGGCCTCTCGATCTGGATCTACATCATTCTCTGGCTGGTCGTTCCCGAAGAGCCGCAAAGCATCAACACCCGTAAATAATCCCAAAACGATAACGCCATGGCAGAAGACAACGTAAAAGCCCAGATGCGGAAAGGCATTCTCGAATACTGCATCCTCGCGATCCTCTCGCGCGGCGACTCCTACGCCCCGCGGATCATCGCCGAGCTGAAAGCGGCCGAGATGATCGTGGTCGAAGGCACGCTCTATCCGATCCTCACCCGCCAGAAAAACGCAGGTCTGCTTACCTACCGCTGGGAAGAATCTCCTCAGGGGCCTCCCCGCAAATATTACACGCTGACCGAGAAAGGCCGCGAAGCACTCCGCACGCTCGATCAAGCGTGGATCGAGATGGTACAGCAGATCGACGTGATCCGTCACGGCGGCAAACCGGCCGAAAACCGATAAACCGATCTCCGAACGAAAAAAAGACACTCCGGCTTCACGCAGTCGCCGCACTCCGCACGACGGAGGGTGCCGTCTCCGACGGCGGGCGACGGGACATGACTACCGGAGGCGTCGAATCGCTCCGAAATCACACGCGAAGCATCCGAAACCGACACAAACCTATTACACCATGAAAAAGGCACTCCTTCTCCTCGCCGCGGCAGCCGCCTGTGCAATCGCCCTTCCGGCCACCGCTGCACGCAACAAAACCCTCAAAGGCAGCGGCAGAATCGTCACCGAGACCCGCGACGTCGGATCGTTCCACGCCGTCGAAGCGGGCAGCATCGCCCACGTCCTCGTCGGCGACTACCCCGCAGGCCGCGTGACCGTCAAGACCGACGACAACCTCCTCGTCCACGTGCAGACCTCGGTCGCCGAGGGGACGCTCCGCATCGGACTGGCAGACGCCACGGTGCAAAACGCCGAATTGACCGTCTACGTTCCGGCCGCCGGCATCACACGACTCGACGCCAAAGGCATCGCTGCATTTTCGCTCGAAACACCGCTGGCCGGAATTACCGGACTAAAAGCCGGCGGAGCCGCCAAAATCACGGCCGAACACCCGCTGCAAACCAATGACGCCGCGATCGAGACCAGCGGCACCGCGCACATCGCCGTCGAGGCGATGACGGGCACCCTCGAACGCATCTCGGCCACCGGTGGTTCCGAAATCAAACTGAAAAGCACGGCGACAGGTCGCGCCATCGAACTCCGAGCCTCCGGCACGAGCCGCCTCGTCTGCAACGGAGAACTCCTTTGCGACGACGCTTCGATCGAAAGCAGCGGCGCCGCCCGCATCACGACCCGAGTCAAATGCACGGAGTGCCGGATCGAGAGCAGCGGTACTTCCGCCACGCAAGTGTCGCTCGACGCGACCTCGCTCCATGCCGAGAGCAGCGGAGGCGCCGGCATGACGCTCGCCGGAACGACCCGCGCCTGCCGCATCGTCGCCGGAGGAACCTCCCGCATCGACGCTACGGGACTGAAATCGGAACAGTGGGACACCACGGTCGGAAAATACTCCGCACTCAAACGTTAACCGCATATGAAACGCATCGTTCTATTTTCTACACTTTTCATCCTGCTCGGTCTCGTACCGGCGCAGACCGCCGCACGCGCCCGCACGATCAAGGGGTCGGGTATCATGCGCACCGAAACGCGCGAGGCAGGGCGCTACACGGGGCTGAAAGTCGCCCGCGGCGTCGCGGCGACGATCGTCGAAAGCGATTCGGAAAAACTCGTCGTCGAAGCCGACGAAAAGATCATCGGCTATGTCGTCACGACGATCGACAAACAGGGCGTCCTGCTGCTGACGATCGATCCCGAAATCGACAACATCCGCGACTGCGACGTCCGCATCAGCATACCCAAACCTGAGGTACTGCAAAGCCTGACGGCCACCAGCGGCGGTCGGGTCACCTGCCGAACCGTCGTAAACACCCCGACGCTCAACGTCCGCACAACCAGCGGCGCACATGCCGAGATCGCCTGCGAGGGCGACGGCTGCACCCTCTCGGCCACCAGCGGCTCCGAAATCAAGGCCAATCTGGCCGTAGGCCGGTGCGCGATCGAAGCGCACAGCGGAGCCGAAATAAATGTCAAGGGAGTGGCCGAGGAGTGCAAAATCAACGCCATGTCGGGAGCCACCTGCAAGGCCCGCAATCTGCTGACCCGGCGCACCGAAGCGCGCGCTTCGTCGGGCGCTTCGGTGCGCATCACCTGCTCCGAGACGCTCGAAGCCGCCGCTTCGTCGGGCGGAAGCGTCTCCTACTGGGGCGACTGCCGGCTCGTCGGTTTCAAAAAGAACCTGACAGGATCCGTCACCCATAAACGATAACCGCCATGAAAGAGGTCAAAAAATGCAGTATTTCGGGCATCGCCTTCACGCTCGACGCCGATGCCTACGCCCTTCTGAGCCGCTACCTCGACAGTCTCAAAGCGACCTACGCCGAGACGGCCGACGGCGACGAAATCGTCGCCGACATCGAGGCGCGCATCGCCGAACTGATCCTCTCGCAGCAGGAGAACTCGCGCGTGGTGGAGACCCCGCTCCTGCGACAGATCATCTCGCAAATGGGAACGGCCGAGGACATCTCGTCCGAAAGCGAAACCGACGCAGCCAAAAAGCAGCCGCGCATCCCGCGCCGTCTCTACCGCGACACCGAGAACGCCCGCCTGGGCGGGGTGTGCGCCGGGCTGGGGCGTTACTTCGACGTCGACCCCACATGGGTGCGCCTGACGCTCTTCGCACCGCTGCTGTTGTTGATCCTCGTCGAGGTACTGCCCTTCTCCGGCACCCTCTCGACCTTCTTCTCCAACCTGTTCGGCGTCTTCGTACTGGGCTACTTCATCATGTGGTTCGCCGTGCCGGCCGCACGCTCCGCGCGGCAGAAGCTCGAAATGGAGGGCGAGCCGATCACCGTGCGCTCGATCCGCGAAAAAACCGTTCGGGACAGCGAGACGAACAGCGACGTGAAATCGATCGTCGCCCGCGTGATCTACGCCCTCGGACAACTGGCGCTCATCGTCATCAAGATCTTCATCGGATTCTTCATCTTCGGTCTGACCTTCGCCGCCTGCATCCTGCTCATCGTACTCTTCGCCCTGATCTTCGGCGATCCGGGCGGCAGCGGAACGCTATCGATCGCAGGCTGGACGATGACGACCACGGCCATGGGCGTCATGGGCCTGCTGACGGTGCTCATCCCGCTGCTGCTACTCATCTACATCCTCTTCTGCCTGATCGCCTCGCGCAAACCCAGCGGGCGCGCCACGCTGATCGTCTTCCTGCTCTGGATCCTGACGATCGTCGCTACCGGCGGACTGATCCTGCGGGAGTACGGCGGCGAACAGCGGCACCGCCTGCACGAACTCTTCGACGAGGCGCGCGACGAACTCCGCGACAGGGAAATCGACCGTATGCAGGAGTGGGTGGCCGCCGACACCGTATCCGTCATTGCGACCGAACCCGCCCCGCAGACCGCTCCGGCAAGCGATTCCGCACACCGGATCACGATCAAGGGACCCAAGAAACAGAAGGTCGACATCCGCGTGACGGAACACAGCGTCGACATCGATTTCGACGACGAGAGCTACGAATGACGACGGCCGGAACGACCCGTCGCCGCGAAACGGGAGGCCGCACCAGACGGCTTCCCGTTTCGGCATAAAAAAAGCTGTAAAAAAGAGCGGTATTCATAAATTATTTTACTAACTTTGTCCCGAAGTGATAATACTCCTTTCGCTATGGCAGCCATCAAATGCATCGGTATCCTGACCTCCGGCGGCGACGCCCCAGGCATGAACGCCGCCATCCGCGCCGTTACCCGCACGGCCATCTACAACGGATTTACGGTCAAGGGAATTCTGCGCGGTTACCGCGGTCTGGTGACGAACGAAATCGTCGATTTCCACTCCTCGTCCGTAAGCAACATCATCCAGTTGGGCGGAACGATCCTCAAAACGGCTCGCTGCGAGGAGTTCAAATCGGTCGAAGGGCGTCAGCAGGCCTATGAAAACCTGAAAGCCGCCGGTATCGACGCACTGGTGGTCATCGGCGGCGACGGCTCGCTGTCGGGCGCCAATATCTTCGCGCAGGAGCACGACATTCCCATCGTGGGGCTGCCCGGTACGATCGACAACGACCTGGGCGGTACGGACGCCACGATCGGTTACGACACGGCGCTCAACACGATCATGGAGGCCGTCGACAAACTGCGCGATACGGCGTCGAGCCACGAACGGCTCTTCTTCGTCGAGGTAATGGGACACACGGCCGGATACCTGGCCCTCAACGGTGCGATCGCCACCGGGTCCGAAGCGGCCATCATCCCCGAAATGGACACGGAGGTCGACCAGCTGGCCGAACTCATCAGCCAGGGTTTCCGCAAAAGCAAGAACTCGGCGATCGTCATCGTGGCCGAAAATCCCCGCACGGGGGGCGCCATGGGGCTGGCCGAGCGCGTGAAAAAAGAGTTCCCGCAGTACGACGCGCGCGTCACAATCCTGGGACATATCCAGCGCGGCGGATCGCCCTCGGCGCAGGATCGCATCCTGGCCTCGCGCATGGGAGCCATGGCCATTCAGGCGATCATGGAGGGGCAGCGCAACGTAATGATCGGCATCCAGAACAACGAACTGGTCTACGTGCCCTTCTCGCGTGCGGTGCGTCACAACAAATCGATCAATCGGGATTACGTGAATCTCGTGAAGATACTTTCCATGTAAGCTCCCCGCAGAACCCAAACGAAGAGAACGATCGGATGAAACGCGTAATCGGCATCGGCAACGCCCTGACGGACATGCTGGTCAATTTGGAGTCGGACTCCGTACTGAGAAAATACTTGCTCGAAAAAGGATCCATGTCGTTGGTGGACAGCAAGTTGCAGACTGAAATATCGAAATCGGTCGCCGGACTGCCCTATTCGCTCTCACTGGGCGGCTCGGCCGGCAACACGATCCGCGCCATGGCGCGCCTGGGCTGCGGGACGGGATTCATCGGCAAGGTAGGTCCCGATACGACGGGCGACTTCTTCGAGCAGGCGCTCGCGAACCTCGGTGTGAAGCCTTTCATCTTCCGCGGCAGCGAGCGGTCGGGCAAGTGCGTGGCGCTGATCTCGCCCGACGGCGAACGCACGATGATTACGCATCTGGGCGCCGCGCTCGAACTGACGGCGGCCGACGTCCGCGCCGACATCTTCGAAGGATTCGACTGCGTCTACATCGAGGGGTACCTGGTGCAGAACCACGAACTGATCGAGCACACGGCCCGGACGGCCAAAGAACGCGGATTGCAGGTGGCGATCGACCTGGCGAGTTTCAACATCGTCAAGGAGAACCTCGATTTCCTGCGCGCCCTGGTCGAAAAATACGTGGACATCGTCTTCGCCAACGAGGACGAAGCGATCGCCTTCACGGGCGAGAACGAACCGATCAACGCCTTGCAGGCCATTTCGCAGCTTTGCGAACTGGCGATCGTCAAGATCGGCATACGCGGCGCGCTGATCAAACACCGCAGCGAAGTGGTGCACGTCGGCATCATGGCCGCCGCCAGGCGCGTCGACACGACGGGCGCAGGCGACTTCTACGCCGCGGGGTTCCTCTACGGCATGTGCGCCGGACTCTCGCTTCGGCAGTGCGGCACCATCGGCGCGATCACGGCGGGCAAAGTCATCGAGGTGGTCGGCACAACCTTCGGCGAGGAGGCGTGGGAGGACATCTTCCGGCTCGTGAAGAAGGTGCGCAACGAACGCTATCTCTTTTAGCACATTCGGCAGCGTACGACCGCTGCCTTTTTTATACGGTTACAGGTTTAGGTTAGGAGGGTCCCTCCCCATTCGGAACGGGTCCCGTAGCACCCGGAACGCGGAGTGCGGTGAATTCGGCATCGGGCTTCGCGACATACGACAAGCAATCCAGTCGGTTCGATGCCGAATTCATCGGGCCTTCACTCAAAAACACCTCTTAATTATGGAGAAAGAAGCACAAAAATTTGTCGACGAATTCATGGCCGGAATCGTTGCCAAAAACGCCGGTGAACCCGAATTTCATCAGGCGGTGAAGGAGGTTGCCGAATCGCTGGCGGAGTACATCGTCATGAACCCCGTCCTGAGCAAGATGAAGGTGCTCGAACGCATCGCCGAACCCGAGCGCGTCATCATCTTCCGCGTGCCCTGGCTCAACGACAAGGGCGAGATCGAGATCAACCGCGGCTACCGCGTACAGATGAACAGCGCTATCGGTCCCTATAAAGGAGGTATTCGGTTCCACCCTTCGGTGAACCTCTCGATCCTGAAATTCCTCGCCTTCGAGCAGACCTTCAAGAACAGCCTCACGACGCTGCCGATGGGCGGCGGCAAGGGCGGTTCGGACTTCAACCCCAAGGGCAAATCCGACAACGAGGTGATGCGTTTCTGCCAGTCGTTCGTCACCGAGCTGGCGCGCCACATCGGACAGGACACCGACGTTCCGGCGGGCGACATCGGCGTGGGCGGCCGCGAAATCGGCTTCATGTTCGGGCAGTACAAACGTCTGCGCGACGAATTCACCGGTACTTTCACCGGCAAGGGTATCGGCTGGGGCGGCTCGGCGATGCGCCCCGAAGCGACGGGATACGGAACATGCTACTTCGCGCAGGAGATGCTCGCGACGCGCGGCCTCTCGTTCGAAGGCAAGACGGTCTGCATCTCCGGCTCGGGCAACGTAGCGCAGTACGCCGCCCAGAAGGCCACCCAGCTCGGCGCCAAGGTCGTGACGCTCTCCGATTCGTCGGGCTACGTCTACGACCCCACGGGCATCACGCCCGAAAAGCTGGAATACGTCATGGAGCTGAAAAACGTCTTCCGCGGGCGTATCAAGGAGTACGCCGACCGCTATCCCGAAGCGACCTACTACGCAGGCCAGCGTCCGTGGGGCGTGAAATGCGACATCGCCATGCCGTGCGCCACGCAGAACGAGTTGAACGGCGACGAGGCCGCCGCACTCGTGAAGAACGGCTGCATCTGCGTGGCCGAAGGCGCCAACATGCCCTCGACGCCCGAGGCGATCAAGGTTTTCCAGGAGCACAAACTCCTCTACGCACCGGGCAAGGCGGCCAACGCCGGCGGCGTGGCTACGTCGGGACTGGAAATGAGCCAAAACTCGATGCGTCTGCACTGGTCGCCCGAAGAGGTCGACGCCAAACTCCGCGCCATCATGCAGAACATCCACGAGGTATGCGTGAAATACGGTACCGAGCCCGACGGCTACGTCAACTACGTGAAGGGCGCCAACATCGGCGGCTTCATGAAGGTCGCCAACGCCATGCTGGCGCAGGGGTGCTGCTAAAAGGGAGCATTCTCCCGTCGTGCCGGTACGATTGATCCGGCCTACGACACGGAAGCGAAAAAGGGAGCCGCCGCTGACCGAGTTCAGCGGCGGCTCCCTTATTTACGCTTATCCGCGAACCGTCGCGACGGTTCGCCGTCGGAGGCCGATACGCTACCGCACGGACCGCAGCGAAGTTGCCGGTCGGCCGGAGATCGAATCCAGGAGCAAAATCCCGGACAGCCCGATCGTTTTCATCGGCCGAAAACCGGAGTTCCACCCGATCCTCACCCCGTTATCACCCGATCCATCCGCACGTCGTGCGGTTCGACGGGCAGGTCGTCTACCAACTGGTGCGCATAGCAGACGCCTACGCGGAATCCCCTGAAAGCGGGATCCCCGAGATAGCGGTCATAATAGCCCCGTCCGCGCCCCAACCTCCGGCCGTCGGCCGTGAAAGCCACGCCCGGACAGACCACCAGATCGATCTCGCCGGCCGGACACGGCCGCTCGCCCTGCGGCTCCAAAATGCCGAAAGCCCCGAAGACCAGCGCGTCGGGGCGGCAGGCATAGAACCGCATCGCGTCGCCCTCGACACGAGGCAGCACCACGCGCCGCGTCGAGGCCCAGCGCGCCAGCACCTCGTCGGTAGCCGGTTCGTCGGGCAGTGCGGCAAAAACGGCGACGGTCCGCGCCGCACGGAACTCGGGCAGTCGTTCGACCGCCGAAAAGATCGCCGCCGACGCCCTCAGACGCTGCCGCGAGTCCAATGCGCGGTTGAGCCGCCGCATCCTTTCCCGTATCTCTTTTTTTACCATGTTTCAGGTATTTTATCCGACAATTTCCACCCGTTTCGCATTGTTATTACACAAACAATACCTATCTTTGTGGCACTTGTAAGAAATCCTTAACAAAAATAAACAAAATTCAAACATTATGAGCTGTTTTCTGACCAATTCATCTCTTGGCAAGAAATTGGTGATGAGCCTGACGGGATGCTTCCTCGTACTGTTCATCCTCTTCCACATGTCCATGAACCTCGTGGCCATCATCTCGCCCGAAGGCTACAACACGATCTGCGCATTTCTGGGCGCCAACTGGTATGCGCTGGCCGGTACGGTGGTGCTGGCCGCCGGCGTGCTGATCCATTTCGCCTACGCCCTGTGGCTCACCTACAACAACTACCAGGCGCGCGGCAAGCAGCGTTACGAGGTGACCGTCACCGAGCCGGGCGTGGACTGGGCTTCGAAGAACATGCTCGTACTGGGCTGGATCATTCTGGCCGGTCTGGCACTGCACCTCTTCAACTTCTGGGCCAAGATGCAGCTCGTGGAGATCATGGGCGGGCACGAGAACTCGCTGGGGTTCCATCCTGCCGACGGCGCCGCGCTGATCCAATACACCTTCTCGCAGTGGTACTACGTGGTGATCTACCTGCTGTGGTTCGCCGCCCTGTGGTTCCACCTCACGCACGGCGTATGGTCGATGTTCCAGTCGGTGGGCTGGGCCAACGACACGTGGTACCCGCGCCTCAAAGGGCTGGCCACCGTCGTCGCCTCGATCGTATTCCTCGGCTTCGCAGCAGTCGTCGTGGTCTATTTCGTGCAGAGCATCTGCCCTTGTTCGGCCGGTGTATGTTAACCTTTATATAAATTAAAAAAACACCCGATATGGCTTTCAAATTAGATTCCAAAATTCCCGCCGGCGAACTCGCTCAGAAATGGAGCAACCACAAGGCGGCCATCAAAGTCGTAAGCCCTGCCAACAAACGCAAACTCGACATCATCGTCATCGGTACCGGCCTGGGCGGCGCGTCCGCAGCCGCTTCGCTCGGTGAGTTGGGCTATAACGTCAAGGTCTTCTGCATCCAGGATTCGCCCCGCCGCGCCCACTCGATCGCCGCGCAGGGAGGTATCAACGCCGCGAAGAACTACCAGAACGACAACGACTCGGTATACCGTCTCTTCTACGATACGATCAAGGGCGGCGACTACCGCGCCCGCGAGGCCAACGTCTATCGTCTGGCCGAGGTTTCGAACCTCATCATCGACCAGTGCGTGGCCCAGGGAGTGCCCTTCGCACGCGAGTACGGCGGCCTGCTGGCCAACCGTTCGTTCGGCGGCGCGCAGGTATCGC
>ERZ827440.315-NODE-315-length-71937-cov-3.663226_pt1 | contig 71937 bp, 70 predicted proteins | sample MGYA00519774_ERZ827440 | MGnify/ENA primary metagenome ERZ827440 (study PRJEB31778, sample SAMEA3449302) | human gut metagenome | biome: human gut; feature: human-associated habitat; material: faeces | place: United Kingdom | collected 2010/2012 ... | reverse complement strand
GTTTTCATCGCCTTCTATGCCCGAAACCATTACATAGTCATAACCCCAATGCTCGGGAGTAAGGTCAGCGAAATCTGTATCTCGTTTTGTATCCGTTCCGCCTATCATTCTTGCAAACTGAGCTCTTGTAACAAGCTCTCTCGGTGCGAATGTTCCGTCACCCATGCCGCTGACGGTTCCGTCACTTACAAGCTGCATAACGGCAGAATATGCCCAATGATCCTCGCCGAGGTCGGAGAAGGAAATCTCTTCAGCAAAGCTCTGAGCTGCCGGCATTGCAAAAAGCAACACAAGCATAATTGTCAAAATTCTTTTCATGTTCATTTTCAACACTCCTGTAAAATAATATTTTAAAGACTGCGGTTGACAATACCATAGTCTAAAGAAAACTTTTCATTGGATATACAAAGCGTATTCAGCAGCAGAGAAAACTGGAAAAGCCTTTCCATAAGCGAAATATTGTCATACTGCACATTGAATACAATCAGTGCAACGGTTCTTCTCGGAATAAAGTCAAAATCCACATAGTATTGATATGCACCGTAAAGCATTGAGTAGCAAAAAGTTACAACTGCAAGGAGAATAAACAGTATTGCGAGAGAAACGGCAATATATTTTTTGTAATATATGTTGCGGTTATAAACGGCGAAAGTCGAAAGAGCTATGTATGACAGCGGATATGCCACAACAAAGTAAAGAAACGCCCACATATCCCAGCTTCCTATATGAAGTCTTGTATAGCCAAGCAAAAACGGAGAGAGTGCGGCAATCGCAATGGACACAGCAACAAATAAATTGATGAAGCATTTTTTGTCTCTGTCCATAAAAAGCAGCACGAAATGGGCAAAAAACGTGCCCGCTTCAAGCATGAGCAAAATCTGAAAAATAAAAAAAGAATCGTTAAGCCCTGTGCAAAATATCAGAATTTGATATAATACAGATGAAAAAATTATGAATGCATAAGCCTTCCATGCTGCGTATTTATTAAATAACAGGCTTTGTGTATGGGCTTTTTTCTTAAAATTAAGAATGCTTTTGTCCAACACTTAAATCCCCTCCGGTGATAATTATACTATATTTTGTCGAAAAAGTAAAGAGGAATTTTATTCAACAGGCTTTCTTATAATAGTTCCCGACGGGACATCACGGTCGAGCTTAATCTTAAGAAGCATCTTTGAATGGGGAGCTGATTCTATTCTCTCCCCTGCCTCATTGATAATTCCGTCGATTTTCTGAACAAAGAACCTCTCAACGGGCGGTACAACCTCGAGCAAATCGCCGTCGAAAAACTTATTTCGCTGTTCAACAATGTGATACTCCCCTTGCTTTTCGAGCACAACTCCGACAATATCACAATCTCTGATATAAGAATTGTAGCCGTAAATCTGACCACTTTTATCAGGCTTACCGAAAGCAAAGCCGGTATAATAATCCCTGTGGCTGACCTTGCACAGCTCTTCATAATAGTACGGGTCAATCGGAGAGCCGGGGTTTTTCTCAAAATCATCAAGCGCCTGTCTGTAAGCCTTTGTTACAATGGCGGTGTAGTAGGAGCTTTTCATCCTGCCTTCTATTTTAAGACTGTTAACGCCAAGCTCGGAAATTTCCGGAAGATAATTTATAAGACACAAATCCTTTGAATTAAAAAGGAAGGTACCGTTGTCGTCTTCTGTAATCTGCATATACTGTCCCGGTCTTTTTTCCTCGGTAAGATAATACTTCCAGCGGCAAGGCTGAGCGCAAGCGCCTCTGTTGGAGTCCCTTTCGGTAAGATAGTTGCTTATAAGGCATCGTCCCGAATATGACATACACATTGCGCCGTGAACAAACATTTCCAACTCAAGCTCGGGAGATATGTTTTTTCTTATAGCTCGTATTTCGTCAAAGGAAAGCTCTCTTGCAAGAACAATTCTGGAAGCACCCATTTTGTGCCAAACATTCATGGAACGGGAATTTGTATTGCTTGCCTGGGTGCTGACATGAAGGGCAATTTTGTCTTTGTATTCGGTTGCAATATCGAATGCGCCCAAATCAGAAATAATAAGGGCGTCGGCATTAGCTAAAACCGCTTGCTCGCAAATATTCCGAAAACTGTCAAGGTCACCCTCGTGAGGAATGGCGTTGGCTGTAATATAAACCTTTTTTCCGGCTTTGTGCGCCAAGTCTATGCCCTCGCAAAGCTCGTCAAATGTAAAGTTATCGGCGGCGGTTCTCAGAGAAAATTTTCCTATTCCGCAGTAAACCGCATCTGCACCGTACTGTATTGCCGTCTTGAGTTTATCAAGATTGCCGGCAGGGGAAAGAATTTCCATAATCAATCTCCGTTTCTGTAAGCTAAAAGCACACCGTCACCTATGGGAAGAAGTGCACTGTAGTAATCCTTGTTCTCACAAATGTCGGATATAAACCTTCTTAATCGCTTTACAATAGTAGTTTTTCTCTTAAGCAAAAGCTCATCCGTTGCCGTCATTCCCTTGTAAAGAACATTGTCGCATATAAAAATACCGTTTCCCGAAAGCTTTGAACGCTTGAAAAAATCCTCATAATGTCCCTTTGAAGCATCAATAAATACAATGTCAAAAGGTCCATTTACGCTGTCAACAGTCTCCAAAGCGTCACCGAAAACCACATTAATTCTGTCCGAAAGCTTTGCTTCCTTTATAAAGCCTGTCGCCAATGAAAACATTTCCTCGTTGCGTTCTAAAGTAACGATTTCGGCATCACAGCTTTGCGCCATAAGTATAGACGAGTACGCAATAGCAGTGCCTATTTCAAGTATCCTTGCAGGTCTTTTAACACCGCATAGAAATCTGAGCAGCGCCGCGGTTTCGGGTTCGGCAATCGGGACCTCGTTTTCTTCGGCAAAAGCTCTCATTTTTTTAAGAATGTCTGAGGGTTCCGAAAAATTCTCACGCAGATAACGAATTATATATTCGTGATTTATGCTGTCGTCAATCATTATTATTCTCCTTTATATGTGCCGCTTGAGTGCTGGTCAAAGGTTTGCGAGAATACAGACTGCCCGTTTTCATCGGCATAGAAGAAGTAATAATCTGTTTCCGCCGGATAAAGCGCGGCGTTGAGCGCATCAACCCCGGGCGATGCAATGGGGCCAATCGGCAAACCTTCGTACTTATAGGTGTTGTAAGGAGAATCAATTTCCGTATCCTCGTTCAAAAGAACGGGTTTTCGTTCTTCAAGAATATACTGAACCGTAGCACATGACTGAAGGTACGGATATTCGTCGCTTTTCAATCTGTTGTGAAAAACAGAAGAAACAAGCGGCATTTCCTCGGAATTTGCAGCCTCACGCTGTATTATTGACGCAAGATTAACAACCTCATCGACTGACATTCCGATTTCTTCGGCTCTGTTTTTCATATCATCTGTGAACGATTCATCAAAACGACTTAGCATCATGAGCAGAATGTCAAGCTCGTCTTCTTCCGGTGTTATATAATAGGTGTCGGGAAAAAGATACCCTTCAAGCCGAGTGCTGCGCTTAGGTATATCCTTAACAAAATCGTAAGTAAAGTTGTATGTTTCGGCAACAGAATAGAATTTTTCTCTGTCAATAAGCCCTTTTTCTTCAAGCAAATCCGCAATCATGCGGAATTCGTAGCCTTCGGGAACGGTGACTGAAATTCCTTCAACGGAGGAATCCCGGCTTAGCTCCTTAACAACATCGGAATAAGCCATATTCTCGGCAAAATAATGATTTCCCGTTTTGATATGACTGTCAGCGCCTTTAATCTTCAAGTAGATTTTGAAAAGAAGCTTGTTTCCAATAACACCGTTGTTCTCAAGCTGCTGCGTAATGTTTTGTACCGTATCTCCGTCTTCAACTGTGATTGCAACGCTGGGATCTCCATTTCCAAAGCCCGATATTTCAAATTTGAGTAAGCATCCTATTATCACAATGAGAATAACTGCTATAATCGGGATAATGATACATCTGTTTTTTCTTTTGTTCGACTTCATAGTTATACAACCACCTTAAAATACATCAAATATATGCAGCTGCAATATAATGAAAGCAACTATGCTAAGAAGCATCGGCAGATTTAAGAGTGCCCTGCAAAGCTCTGTAGTGACAGACTTTTTCTGCGGTATATATTTTGATTTTATATTCATTCTTCCAAACAAAGAGAGAAGAAAGAAGAACAGAATTATTGCGGCAAAGCCCAAAAATACAATAAATGCGGATGAAACGTTTTTTGAACGGGACATTATTAGCATTATTACGGTAGCCGCTAAATTGTTTGAGAAATGCAGAAGTATTCCCGACAGAATTGAATCTGTTTTGACAACGACATAGGCAAGCAGAATCCCCATGAAGAAAGTAGCGAGAATATTCATTATATCAAGATGCAGTATGCTGAAAAGAACAGCCGAAATCACGATTGTACTTTTCGTACCGCATTTTTCGTAAGCTCTTACAACAAGACCCCTGAAAAGAAGTTCTTCAGCTATTGCAGGCAGAATAGCCAACGCCAGAAGCGCAAGAACAAGCTCACCGGAGGAGTCTGAAATCGGATTTTTTTGCGCATTTACGGTGTATGAAACCTTAAACAATGCAAAAAGCGATGTTGTGGCAAATTTTAATATATACCCGATGAATTGCCAGCAAACACCCAACCCTAAAATCACAAGGCAGTTTTTTATGCTTAAGGGTTTAATCCGGTAAAATTCGGTAAAATTAATATCTTTCGATTTTGAATAAAGAATCAGCGGAAGTAAAATACCGAAAGTCTGAACAATAATTCGTGTTAAGTATGTATCCGGCTCATTGTAGCTGAAATACGAGTTAACAACGATAACGATTTCCGTTATGACAACATACAAAACTATATTGAAAAATAAAAGCCAGTTAACGCCGCTGTATGAAATTTTATTGTTTGTTTCCATAATAATCAACCTTTATAAATCTGCTTTTCAGTAACGATTACATCCATTTTGACATCAAAATCATCGGAGCTAACCGAGTTCACAAGCAATTCATGAGGGCAAATTCCTATCTTAATGCCCTTAAAATCACATAAAAAACGGTCGTAATACCCCTTCCCTCTTCCGAGCCTGTTAAACTGATAATCAAACATAACCCCCGGCACCAAAACCAAATCAATTTCATCCTTTGAAATTTCCGCACCGACGGCTTCGGTTATTCCGAATTTTCCGACAACGGTTCGTTCGGAATTGAGTTTAACAACAATATCATCATCTTTAACGGAAGGAAAACAAAAGCATTTGTTTTTGTCTGGTTTAAGCTCCTCCAAGCTCGCTTCGTCCGAAAGTGCATTATAAAGCATAACACATTTTGCGTTTTTATATGCGTCGAGAGCTTTAATGTTGTTGCATATCCCTTTTGAAACGCTCTTGAAATCAATGCTTTTTTTAATAGTAAACGCTTGTTTTCTTAAATCCTTCTTATTCATAATATATGTCCGAAAGAACCTTGTCAGCGGCTTCATCAGTCAATAAAGAAGATATGATTTCTGCGGCAAAATCTATAGCTGCACCTGCGGATTTTGCAGTAATGATATTTCCATCCACAACCACGGGACAATCAAAATAATTTGCGCCGGAAAGCTCATTTTCAAACCCGGGATAGCAAGTTGCCATTTTGCCGTCTAATATGCCGAGCCTTCCCAAAATAAGCGGTGCGGCGCATATTGCCGATATTTTTCCGCCAACATTAAAATGCGACTTCAATATACCGAGAAGCTTTTCGCAGCCGTAAAGGTTAGTAACTCCGGGCATTCCGCCGGGAAGAATAAGCATATTTGCGTCACAGCAGTCGGTTTCCGATATAAGGCAGTCCGCAACGGTTTTTATACCGTGGGAACCGCAAACTTCTTTTTCACTCGTTACGGAAACGGTTTTAACCTCTATTCCCGCTCTTCTGAGAAGGTCAACCTGAGTCAAAGCTTCAATTTCTTCAAAGCCTTCTGCCAAAAATACATAAACCATAAATATTCTCCATTCTGTGTCTAATTAAGCATCATAGCGATGTAATTGTTATCAAAATCCATGTTGCCTCTTGCCATGACTTTCGGGAGCTTAAGAGTTTTGTGTTTAATATTGAGCCTGTCCCTGTAATGCTCCGAAATATATGCAAGCTCGGCAATTTCATCATCGCTGACTACTGCGTAAGCACCGTCATTTGCGATAAAGCTGAAACCGTCGGAAACAGCGGTTTCGTAAATTATTTTCCACCAATCGTACGAGCGAACAACCGAAAGATTAAATTTTTTGCAAAATTGCTCATAAATCATGTTAAGATGCGATATATCATTACAAATGAGGCAGTCATTCCCCGAAATATCACACTGCATGGATTTCTGCCTTGCAATAGTTTTAAAACCGAATTTTTCGTAAATCCCGTTAACAGAAGGAATGAGAAATGTAAAATCCTTATCCTCGCAGAGTTCCAACGCACGATTGAAAATAGCGGACATATATCCTTTGTTTCGGAAATCGGAATGAGTTGAAACTGCGTAGATATAGGATGATTTTAGTAAGCGTCCTTTGCAATTAGCATCAAAATCCAAAATATTAAGGTATGATGTGACTGTACCGCAAGCTTCGCAAACAAGTGATTTTCCGAGAGGGTGAACATTATTAAAATAGTAATCGCAGAAATCCTTATCTTCCGGAAAACAATCCTTCCAAATTTCGGCGCATCGAGGAATGTCCCGAACAGTGCAGTCTCTGATAATCATTTTTTCAGCCTCGCTCTGTCAGCTTTCAGAAGTGTGTACGGATGATATGAAAGCTTTGCTTTTCTTAACGGCTCAAGCCCCATATCCTCCTCTCGGTTTACAAAAACAGAATCGGAAAACTCATTTTTACAGGTTAGCTGATTGATGATCGGGTACAACCCTTCGATTTTTCCGTCTGATTTTTCTATATGTATAAGAGCGGTATTTTCGCTCATCATTTCCCCTATCGAATATGCCGCCGGCTTACCGTCAATAAAAATAATTCCGCCTCGGCAGCCCAAAAATTCAAAATTATCAAGTACATTCATGGTAGAAAGATATTCCGATTTTTTATCGGCATCGCTCATATCATTCTTGGAGGCGAGCCACTTAACCTCAATTTCTTCGCAGTATTTAAGCAAATCACGGTTTAAGGACTTATACTCAAAATCATAAGTTGACAAAAACTTGTTTATATGATTTCTCTTAGCGTGAAGCTTTTTGCCCGAAAGAGTGATAAGCTTTTCGGTGAGATAGACATAGTCGCAATTATTCCGGTTCTCGTAAAACTTGAATTTATCGGGATAAAGCTTTTTAAGCGTATCGGTTTTTTCATCGTTTAACGCAACAAAGGTGATGTTTTCGCCAAATGTGTCGAGAATCATATCAATTGCCGGCTTTGCCCCTTCCAGGGTTTTTCCTATCGGAAAAAGTGCCATTTGATGACCGTAATACTTTGTTTTAACACAGAGATAGCCTTCATATACACAAATAACGGGCTTTAGCTCGTGCTTCCACATGAAAAGATTGGTAAAATTATATTGTGAGTGCGTTGCCTTGTCGGGAAACATAAACTTATCAAACAGTTTTTTGTCGTCAAGGCAAATATCGTGAAACATACTATCAGCCTTTCATAAATTCCGAAACCGCGGTGAATACTTCCTCAGAAATCGCCTGAGGTGATTTAATAACATCCTCCACGGCGCAATGAACCGTAAACCAGCCCTTTTCCTCTGCCAAAGCCACTGCGGTGTTGTAAGCCTTAGACATATAAGAATCGTCGGATTCATGTATATCTTTTTTATCACTGCCGTCGATTTTGTTGCTTCTCGCTTTTATAAGTTTTTCCGCACATTTGGGCGGCATATCGAGAAAAATCGTAAAATCGGGCCTTGGAATGCCCATAATGTTATATTCAAAATCTTCAAGCCAAGCGGTAAACCTCTGTTTTTCAAGCTCGTCGTCGATTTTGCAGGACTGATGAATCAAATTTGAAGAAACATACCTGTCCGCAATTACTATTCCACCCGAGTCGAGCGTGCTTTTCCATTTTGTTCTGTATGAAGCAAATCTGTCACAGGCGAACAAAACCGATGCGGCATAAGGGCTGACATCTTCAGCGTTTTTTCCGAAATCGCCTGCAAGATACATCTTGACGAGAGCAGAAGATTCGCTTTTATAATCGGGAAATTCTATGTGCTGAGCATTCTCAAAACGGCTGCATAAAAGCTTGGTTTGCGTTTCTTTGCCGCTTGCATCGACACCTTCAATAACAATAAACATTAAATCACCTTAAAGATTTTTAAACTTTTCCTGCATTTCTTTCATTTTGCCGCAGGTCATAGCACCTTCCGAGCATTTTCCGCCAACGCAAGACGGACCTGCATTTGCAAAAAGAGTCGGCGCAACATCCTTGCACAGCTTAAGCATTTGGGTTGCGAGGGCACGAATTTCCCACTGGGCTCTGTTGCAGCAACGAAGATTAAAAAAGTTAAACAGACTTCTTGCATTCATTGTAACAATCATTTTGGTTTCGCAGGCATTGGGAAGCACAAAACGCGCATCTTCAAAAGCGAGTTTTTCAGCTTTTTTTGCCGCTTCCTTTTCTGATAAGCCTTCGGAAACAAAATCCTCATAATGCTTTTTCTTAAGAATATCGGCAAGCCTGAGGTAGCTGTCACGGATATTTTTCATTGTATCCTGGAAGGACCGGAGCGCCTCGGGATTATTTTCAATTTCAGGCGGTATAACATACTGAAAATCGCCTTCCCCAACATATCTTTGGGATTTTACGCTGTAAGAAGCAATCCTGTGTCTTGTAATCTGAGCAAGAAGTGACCTGGAAACCCCTTCTATACCGAATGTAAAGGTCACGTGTTCGATAGGACTTGCGTGGCCGTAGGACATAAGCTGTCCTAAAAACTTTTTTGATTTTTCTTCGTCAAGTCCGTCATAAAGCGAGTCAATATCCGAGGAAGAATAACAAAGCTTCGCCGCTGAAGCTATAACCTTCTCGGGATTTGGTGTGTGTTCAAGCAATGTAACTTTAAGCATCTGCTCCGCCTCCTCTAAGTTTTTTGGCAATAACAATAAAAAGAAATTTCGGAAGGTTCATCATTCTGCCGATTCTTGTAGGCTGAGTAATCAGCCTGTAGAACCATTCCAGACCGAATTTGCAGAAAAATTTCGGTGCACGCTTAACGGTTTCCGACAGAACATCTACGGTTCCTCCCGCACCGATCGCAACTTTTACATCGAGCCTGTCCTTATACTTACAAATCCAGTTTTCCTGCTTCGGACAGCCTGTGCAGACAAGGAGAAAATCAGGCTTAAGCGAATTGATTTTGGCAATTACTTCCTCATCATCTTTGAAGTAGCCGTCGTTTACGCCCACAACATTTATACCCTCATGGTCACGCTCAATATTCTTTTTTGCAAGCTCTGCAATCCCGGGCTTTCCGCCCAGAATAAACAATTTTGCACCCTTTTGCGGAGCCTTTTCAATAATTCTGCAACAAAGCTCAAAACCCGGGACACGTTGTTTAAGCGGTGTTCCGAGTATTTTTGCGGCATAAATCAAGCCGATTCCGTCAGGAATAATAAGGTCGGCGGAATTGAGCTTTTCTCTGAAATCGGCATCGTGATAAGCTCGGTAAACAAATTCCGGATTGGGTGTGAACACGGAGTGATTTGCGTCACTCTCAAAGAACTCCCAAACCTTTTGTTCAGCCTCGTCCATAGACACATTGTTTATTCTTACACCAAGTATTTTTATACTATCCAACAGTTTTCTCCTCCGAATGTAAAGTAACATAATTGATTTCGGGAACGGCGGCAAATCTTACGGGAATGTGAGAAGTGCCTACTCCCCTTGAACATATTATTGTTGTATCCCTGAAATACAAGGTTTTTCCACAGTATTTAAGACCGTATTCGCTCCTGACTTTCGGTGCCCAAAGACCGAAAAATGAGCACTGACCGCCATGATGATGCCCTGCAAGTGCCAAAGAAACAAGGCTCATATCAATGTTTTCAAAATAATCGGGATTATGACAAACCAGAACAGCAAAATCATTTTCCGTTAAATCGTGAAAAAAGCTTTCAGGATACGGATAACCAAGCCACCAATCGTCCAAACCGCCGATTTTAATTCTGTCATTTCCGCGGTTCAGCCAAAAACTGCGATTGTTAATACTGCCGATGTTGTACTTTTTAATGTACTTTTTGGCAATTTCCTCGTCGTTATAATAATCGTGATTGCCAAGGACTGTATATTTTGGAGCATTAATCTCCGAAATTATCCTGAAACAAACCTCGTGATTTCGTGTTTTGCCCTCGTTAAAATCTCCGCCGATTAATACAATATCGGGATTTAAGGCGTTGATCCTTTTAACCAGCTTTTTTAACCTTCGGGCTCTTTGGGATATATTGTGAATATCGGTTATGAACACAATATTAAAACCGTCAAAGCTTTCGGGAAGCTTTTTTGAATACACATTTTGTCGCTTAACCCTGATTAATCGTGCCTCGAAAAACGCATAGCACAAAAGCATAAGTCCTAAAAGAGCAAAAGCTGAAAAAAGCTTATTCATAGCACTTTAAATAACTGCATTTTCCGCAGATTTTATATTCGCCCAAGCTTTTTGGAATAATAAAAGTATCGCCTTTTTTGAATTTCTCACTGCCGCCTCCGTAGGATATTTTGCCCGAGCCGTCTTTGAAAAAGAGCAAATGACAGCCCTCTACTGTACAGTCGGTGTATTCTTTTTCGGGACTAACCACATCACATACAAAATAGTTACAGTAAACAAGATTTTGCTGCTGCAAGCCCTCATCCAAAACCGCTTTAGGCTCAGTGTTATCTTTTGAAATAACATCAAGTGCTTTTTCTATGTGAAGCTCACGCTTGTTGCCGTTTTTATCCGTTCTGTTGTAATCGTAAAGCCTGTATGTCACATTTGAATTTTGCTGAAGCTCCGCAACAACAAGTCCGCTGCATAGGCAATGAACCGTTCCTGCCGGAATAAAATATGTTTCACCTTGCTTGACATTTATATATCGTATATATTTTTCGAGATCGCCATTATCTATTGCGGCACGGATCTCATCATCGGTCATATCCTTATTAAAACCGTAACCTATTTTTGCATCGGGTTCAGCGTGCAAAATATACCACATTTCCGTTTTTCCGTTTGAGCCGTTCTCATTCGTTTTTGCGTATTCGTCATTGGGATGAACCTGAATAGAAAGATCATAGTTGGCATCAATTATTTTGAACATCAGCGGAAAGTCGGAAAGTGCACTGCCTGCAATTTCGGGAAATTCGGATATAGCTTCACTAAAGGTCATACCCTTAAGCTTTCCGTTTGCGATGACGGACTTTCCGGCATCGTTTGTAGATACCTCCCAGCTTTCGCCGGCTTTTTCAAAGGAATAAACCTTACCGAACATTTCTTTCATTTTATTTCCGCCCCAGATGATTTCTTTAATCTCGGGCTTCATTTTAAGAGGGTACATATCAGCATCTCCTATTCGACAGTTACAGATTTTGCAAGATTTCGGGGCTTGTCAATGTCGCACCCCTTCATTGATGAAACATAATACGAAAACAGTTGCAGCGGAATAACCGCAAGTGACGGCATAAGCAAAGAATCCAAGGAAGGAACCTTAATAACACTGTCTGCCACCTGTTCCAAAAGATTGTTGTCTTCGGCGGTAACGGCTATAACAACCGCTCCCCTTGCCTTAACCTCTTTTATGTTGCTTATCATTTTTTCATAAAGTTCTTTCTGAGTCACCAAAGCCACAACAAGCGAGCCGTTCTCGATAAGCGAAATAGTCCCGTGCTTGATTTCGCCTGCGGCATATGCCTCAGAATGTATATAAGATATTTCCTTAAGCTTAAGGGAACCCTCAAGCCCCAAGGCGTAATCAAGATTTCTCCCAAGAAAGAATACTTCCTTTGAGTTGTAGTGCCTTGATGCAAGATATTGAATTTTATCCTTATTCTCAAGAAGCCCCGATATAATGTCGGGAATTTTAAGTATATCTTCAATCAAAGAAGCAATATGCTCCTTTGAATCCGTTTCCAAAAGACTTGCCGCATAAATTGCGAAAAGATATATAAGTGTAAGCTGAGTGCTGTACGCCTTTGTTGTTGCGACAGCTATTTCAGGGCCGGCCCATGTATATAGCACATCATCGGATTCCTTTGCAATGGAACTGCCTACAACATTAACAATCGACAGTACTCTCGCTCCTTTTCTTTTAGCTTCCCGAAGTGCCGCCAGGGTATCTGCGGTTTCTCCCGATTGGCTTATGATAATTGCAAGGCTGTTTTCGTCAATGCACGGTGTGCGATAGCGAAATTCGGATGCAACATCGACCTCAACGGGAATATGCGTCATTTTTTCTATGATATATTTACCTGCCACACCCACATGATATGCCGAGCCGCAAGCGAGAATGTAAATACGGTTTAAGCTACGAAGCTGTTCTTTTGTAATTTTAATATCATCAAGAACAACACATCCGTCCTTTATTCTCGGCGTAACGGTGTCTTTTATAGCCTTGGGCTGCTCCATGATTTCCTTAAACATGAAATGCTCATATCCGCCCTTTTCGGCGGCTTCAACATCCCATTTTACATGAAAAACTTCTTTTTCAACAATCTCACAGTCCGAATTGAAAATCTGAACGCTGTCCTTACTTAAAATAACAATTTCGTTATCGTCAATATGATAAATATTACGGGTATAGGGCAAAACCGCAGGAATATCCGAAGCTATGAAATTCTCGTTTTCCCCTAAGCCAACAACGAGCGGACTGTCCTTTTTTACCGCAATGAAGCTATCGGGATAATCAGCACAGATAATACCGAGCGCATATGAACCCCTGATTTTACTCGTGAGTAAATTAACGGTTGACAGTAAATCGCCGTTATAAAGTGTATCAATCAAATGAGCGATAACCTCGGTATCTGTTTCGGAATAAAACTTACAACCCTTTTTTATCAGCTTTTCCCTCAGCTCCAGATAGTTTTCAATTATACCGTTATGTACAACGGCAAATCTGCCTGAATTACTGATGTGAGGGTGAGAATTAACATCTGACGGCGCACCGTGAGTTGCCCATCTTGTATGCCCTATTCCCAAATTGCCGACAATGCTTTTACCGTCATTTGTGATATTTCTGAGATTTGAAAGCCTGCCTTCGGCTTTCACAACATTGATTTTATTGCCGTCAAAAATAGCAACGCCTGCCGAGTCATAGCCTCTGTATTCGAGCTTATTCAAGCCGTCAAGAAGCAGAGGCGCCGCCTGCTTAAGCCCCACATAACCTACAATTCCACACATTAATTTTCATCCTTTCACAAAATTCCATATAATTTATTATTTATGCTCATGCGTATAAAGATGCTCAAGACAATACTCGTGGTATCCGTTACACCTCGAACAAAAACGAAACTCAAGATCCGGATCATCGTGTTCCGTTCTTCCGCACACCTCACACTTATGCACGGATTTTGAAGCCGATTTCGATCTTTCAGCTTTTTTTGCTTTTGTTCGTTTTTTGAACTTGGGAAACAGATATGAAATAAGATTATCCCAGAAAAATATCACAAAGCTTATAAGTCCGCAAAGAGGTATAAGCCTTCCTGCAAGGGAGCCTCCCGTTATAACCCACAAAACGGAAAGAGCCGCATATCCCCAGGCAAGGTACTTCATCTTTAACGGTATGAACATAAAAAGCAAAATCTGATGCTCCGGGTAGCTGAACCCGTAAGCTAAAAACATGGCAAGATTAACATAATACGAATTGACAATAGTTCCGCCTGTTAACAGCCCGATTACGGCACACACACCAACCGTAAAGAAGTAATAAACCGTAAAAACAAAGCTTCCCCAATCATCCTCAAGCGTTTTGCCGACTATATAGTAGAAATAAAACACGAAAGCCGCAAACAGTATGCTTGTGTTCGGAACGATGAAAACAAATGTAATTATTCTCCACACCTGGCCGTTGAGTATTTTTGCCGCATCAAAGCAAAGGACAGGTCTTAAATCAATACCTATGAATTGCAAAGCAAAAATAACGGCACTTATAATTACAATGTACTTCATCAAGTTATCTATACCGCGTTTTGTGTACTTGAATCTGTAAAGCCAATTAAAAATTTTTATTCACTCTCCTCAGATCCTTCCAAAACAGAAGTACAATGAGGGCATCTTAATGCCTCAATATGTACTTCAGATTTACAGAAGGGACATTTTTTTGTTGTAGGAGCCGCCTCTTCCTTTGGCTTTTTAAGCTTCACTACAAGCTTGAGAAATAAGAAAATAACTATTGCTATAAGCAAAAAGTTTATGAATGCGGAAATAAATCTGCCGTATTTCAATACCGCTGCGCCGGCGGCTTCCGCGTCGGCTAAGGTTGCATATTCCTTACCGTCAAGTGAAAGAAACAGCTTTGAAAAATCAACCTTGCCGGTAAGCAGACCGAAAATCGGCATAAATATATCATTTACAAGCGAAGTTACAATAGCCGTAAACGCCGAACCTATCATCATGCCGACAGCAAGGTCTAAAATGTTACCCTTGAATGCGAATTCCTTAAAATCATTCAAAAACTTTTTCATTCGTAAAATCCTCCAATTCAGCCTTGCAGCCTCGTTTAATGCCGGCAAGGTCATAAATCTCTTTAATATCGGTGAAACCGTTATTTATAAGTAATTCCCTAACAGAGTCAAACTGCTTCCAGCCGAGTTCAAAATACAGTCTGCCTCTCGGCTTCAGATTTGATTTGGCAAAATCAATAATTCTCCTGTAAAATTTCAAACCGTCTTCCCCACCGTCCAAGGCTACAGTCGGTTCGTAATCCTTAACATCGGGCATTAGAGAGTCAAGCTCAGCCGTTTCGATATAAGGAGGGTTTGAAACTATGCAATCAAACATCATATCCGTTTTATAGCTGAAAATATCAGCTTTTGTAAATTCAACCGAAACACCGTTGTTTTCAGCGTTTTGTCTTGCGATGCTTATAGCCTTATCAGAAATATCAACAGCATATACCTTAGCATTCGGAATGTATTTTGCTACACAAACCGATATTGCACCGCTTCCGCACCCAATATCGAGCACATATCCTTCGCATACATCTTTAATGATTTCTTCGACAATGCACTCAGTATCAGCTCTGGGAATTAAGACGCCGAAATCAACCGCAAACGGCAAGGACATAAATTCCTTTTGCTTGATTATATAGGCAAGCGGAATATGCTCGCCCCGCTTTTCAGCCATTTCCTCGGCTTTACGGCAAAGGCTTTCCGGAACAGTTTCGTCTCTCTTTATCAAAAGCTGAACATCATCTGCACCCAGTACCGATTTTACTATTACCTTTGCGTCAAGAGCTGCCGAATCTGACGAATTTCCGATTATACGGCGGCAGACAGATATAAGCTCGGATACTACCATCGGTCATCTTCCTTATTTTCGGGAATAACCGCTTTAAGGGAAGCAATGGCAACCTCAATCTGCGAATCGTCAGGTTCTCTGGTTGTAAAATGCTGAAGCCACATACCGGGCTTGCTTATTATACAGGTTAATTTATTGTCATAGCGGCCTGCAAGCTTAATGATTTCATAAGAAATTCCGGCAACAACAGGAAGCAGCAAAAGCCTGTAAACAAGCCTTAAATACCAAACATCCGACTTTATAAAGAAGAAAACTATGATACTGATTATCATAACGATAAACAGAAAACTCGTACCGCATCGTGGGTGAAGTCTTGTATATTTTTTTACATTTTCGACAGTAAGCTCATCACCGTGTTCGTAGCAGTAAATGGATTTGTGCTCTGCTCCGTGATATTCAAACACTCTTTGAATATCCTTCATTCTGGAAACCAAAATCAAATATGCCAAAAAAATTGCAATTCTGACAACGCCCTCGATTATAATAATCAAAGAATGACTTGCCCCCAAGTTTTTTATAAAACCCGTTAAATACGCAGGAAGCATAATAAAAAGCAATATGGAAAAAACAAGGGAAACCACGACGCTGAAATAGATAGCAATATCTTTAATCTTGTCCCCGAGCTTTTCTGTAAGCCATTTATCTATTTTTGAGGGTTCTTCATCCTCTTCGCCTTCAATATCCACAAATTCCGCCGAAAACATAAGAGCTTTAACGCCCGTTACAAGCGATAAAAAGAAGTTCACAACACCTCTTATAAAGGGTAGTTTAAAAAGCTTATATTTTACTGATTTGGCTTCTTTTTTATCTACAACTATTTCTCCGTCACTTTTTCTTACAGCAATCGCAATATCTGACGGGCCTCTCATCATAACACCTTCAATAACGGCTTGACCGCCGATTGAGGTTTTATGTATTTTATTATTCTTCAAGTAAAGCTTACCTCCTATCTTTTATACATATAGTATTATTATAGCATTATTTGTTTGATTTTACAAGTGTTTTTCACATTTTTTTCAAAATAATTACCGCACAGAGAGGAAAATCCGTGCGGCAAAGGCTTTGTATAAATGAATAATTCGGGTTAAATATTACGATTGTTTGAGGTTCTTCCGAAATTATTAATCAACATAACCGCCAAAATAACAAAGGCTATGCCGATAAAAGAAGTAAATCCAAAGGGTTCGTCAAAGAAAATTATACCGTTTAGTGTGGCAACCACAGGCTCGATTGAAGCCATAATAGAAGCCTTGCCCGGAATTGTGCCCTTAAGGCCGTATGTATAGAGCATATACGGAAGAACAGCGGTAATAATCCCTGAAAGTGCGCAGACGGAAATAAGAAGAATTTTGTTTTCCGCCGCCGATACGATTTTTACTATCCCTTCAATGTCAGAAAACGGAAGAATGGCTATTGTTCCTATTACGAATGAGATCAGCGTCACCTGAAAAGTGCTGTATCTTTTCAGCAGAATTGTACCGAATATGCTGTATAAAGCGTAGGCAATCCCCGAGCCTATTCCCCATAAAACACCGATTGTGGTAATCTTTCCGTCAATGCCTGTTACCAATACACATCCCAAAATAGCGGAAATCAAAGCCATGACCTTCATCGGCGTAATTCTCTCATTAAAAACGAAATAGGAAATAATCGTAACAAATACAGGTGCGGTGTAAAGCAGTATCGCGGCAGTGGAAAGGGATGAGAGAGTAATCGAATTGAAATAGCATATTGTTATTCCGGCAATGCTGAAAACACCGCTCATGATAAACCATTTTAAATCCGAAGCCTTAATTTTGTAATTCTTCTTTCCGCCCATAAATGCGGACAATATGATAAGCACAATAGTTGCCGAAACTAACCTGAATGCCGTAATGTGCACAGGCTTAAGACCGAAACCGGACAACACTCTGCTGAAAATCCCCATTGTCCCCCAAAGAACGCCGGCACCTAAAATTGCTATTGTATTTTTCAAATTAATCAAACCTTTTCTATAGTAAATTTAATCATGTCACAAAACTTTATAAGCGGTATGCTGAGAAAAAACCAAATAACCGAATATGGCAGACAAATCTGACCATAAAAATTAAGGGGCAGATTTGAATAATCCCAGATATTGAAATCCAAGACAACATTGAATATCAAGCCGAAAATAAGCTCAACGGCGGTGATACACAACGCTGACAGGAGATATTTTGCAAAAAGACCGCTTTTAACATGTATGTTTATATAATACATCAACAAAAAGCATATGCCGCCCGCAAGCGCCATAGTCCAATGTGTGTAGCCTCTCCACAGAAGCTCAATGACACTGTATCCGCAAGCGCCTATAACAAATACAATAAACTCATTCATGATTTTACAAGACCTTTACTGTTTATTGTATTTATTATATCTTATTGAGATTTAATTATTCATTGTAAGCATATCCACAGCGCACTTTGAAACAAATTGCGGACGATGATTTTCATAACCTATAAAATAATAGCCTCTGAATTTATTGCAAATACTCACATCGTACCAATACGCATACGGCAAAAACTGCAAAAGCGGATGTGTAAATGGGTCGGACGGAAAGGCATAAATCACGGAGCCGCCACGGCGGAAAGCAACATAGTGCCCGTAAAGCTTAACGCAATCTTTAAGCTCCTTTTGCGAAAAAAGTATTTCTTCAAATGCGCTGTTGAATTTTGTTGGGATTTCCTTTTTTAGGGAATACTTGCTGTTAAAATTAAATCTTAGAACCTCGTTGTAATTTTCTTCTATTCTGCCGTCTGAAATCAATATGTAATCGGTAGCGGAGGGCAAACCGAACGAAAGTCTGCCGAGATTCTCGCCGACAGGTTCTAATAATCCTGCATAAAAAACAGTATTTCCGACAGCATAAACCCTAAGTGGTTTTTTATAATCATTAAACAGTATTTCCGCATTGTTGCCGTTAATTGTACATATTGCATTTCCGGCTGTTAATTCCATGAAAATCACCTCAAAGAAAATCTATGAGGTGATAAAATATGTTATTCCGATTTTTCCTGATAGAAATCCGAAGACGGATCAATGTCATTTCGCTTAAGTCTGTTATTAACAATGACTCTTAAAGCAGACATCAAAACCGCAAATACGGGAGCCGACAGAAGCATTCCCCATACTCCGAAAAATTCTCCGAAAACGATAACCGAAATGAGCACCCAAAAGGACGAAAGTCCCACGCTTTTTCCTTGAATTCTCGGGCCTAAAACATTACCGTCCAGTTGCTGAAGAACCAGGATAAAAATGATAAAAACAAGCGTCATGGTAGGGTTTGTTCCGTTCTCACCGTCAAAGAATATCAGAATAACGCCCGGTATTGCACCCAAAAACGGCCCGAAATATGGGATAAAGTTTGTTATGCCGACAATTACACTGATCAGAAGAGCATTGTTAACGCCCATAATTACAACGCCAATGTAACACGCAATACCTACAATCAAGCACTCTATAAGCTTACCGTACATGAAGCTGTTGAAGATTTCCTTAATCGTATAACATTCTTTACACAGATTTGTAACCTTATCCTTATTACCGAATGCATACATCAGCTTTCTGAATTGTTTGAAATAGATCTCGCGGTCCACAAGAAGATAAACCGAAATCGCAACTGCAACTATGATGTTAAACAGCATTTCGACAAAAGCGGAAAGTGTGCTCTTGACGGCAATGAACGAAGAATTGAGCATATCCTGGAGATTTGTAAATATACTCTGAAAGTTTACGCTCGACATATCAATATTATTGCCTATAAGCTTTCCGATTTTTGTTTCCATAAATGAATTGAACCAATTCTGAACATTAACAACATACATCGGTATGGAAACGATTATTCTGTTTATGCTTTCCAAAAGCTGAGGAACCGCAATGTAAAGCACGAGAGAAAAAGCTATTACAAACAAAAGATATGCAATGCCTATGCTAAGGTATCTTATCAGTTTTTTACTTCTTTTTTTGAACACCTTAGGTAAAAGCTTATATTCAAAAAGCTTTTCAATCGGCGAAAGAATATAAGCCAAAACTATTCCGTAAATAATAGGCTTAACGATTGCAATTACAGAGTCGAAAAAAGCACTGTAATCGGATACGCCCTGCAAAAGCTTATAAATAACAATACTTAATGCAACAACTATAAGCGAATATACGGAAATTGTAAGATACTTGTTATTCCAATTTATTTTCAAAGTATCACTTCCTAAATGTTTAGAGTTTTAAGATAAGCCTTGAAATCGTCCTTCAAATCGTCCCGTTTAAGTGCAAACTCAACGGTTGCCTGAAGAAATCCGAGCTTATTTCCGACATCGTAGCGTCTTCCTTCAAAATTATATGCAATCATTTTCTCGTTCAGCATTTGGCGTTTGAGAGCGTCCGTCAGCTGAATTTCACCGCCGGCACCGGGGGTTTGAGTGTCGAGATACCCGAAAATATCGGGGTTGATAACATATCGTCCGAGGATTGCAATATTAGAGGGAGATGTACCGATAGCAGGCTTTTCCACAAGATTTTTAACATCATATACTCTGTCTGCAATCTGAACTCCGTCAACAATACCGTACATATGGGTGTCGCTTTCCGGAACTTTCTGTACACCGAGCACGGTAGAGCCGTATTCTTCATATACATCAATGAGCTGTTTTAAGCAAGGCTTTTGCGAATCAACAACATCATCGCCGAGCATAACGGCAAAGGGCTCGTTGTTTACAAGAGCTTTTGCACAGAGAATGGCATGACCGAGCCCGAGCGCCTCCTTTTGCCTTACATAAAAGATATTTGCCATATTTGAAATACCGCGAGTGAGCTCAAGAAGCTCTGTTTTGTTATGCTTTTCAAGCTCGGACTCAAGCTCGTATGATTTATCAAAATGGTCCTCTATGGAACGCTTGGTGCGTCCGGTAATAATTATTATATCCTCAATCCCGGAAGCAATAGCTTCTTCAACAATATACTGGATTGTGGGCTTGTCAACAATCGGGAGCATTTCTTTGGGTTCAGCCTTTGTAGCAGGGAGAAATCTTGTACCGAGACCTGCGGCAGGTATAACCACTTTCTTAACTTTCATGTGCAATCCTCCTAAAAAATTATAATATAATTATACATTAAAATCGAAATCAAATCAATAGTTTTTATGAAATTCCTGCCAAATACCCTGTAGAAAAAGCAATTTGCAAATTAAATCCGCCGGTATATGCGTCAACATCAATGACTTCTCCGGCAAAATACAAATTAGATACGATTTTCGACTCCATGGTAGACGGGTTAATTTCGGTGACCTTAACGCCGCCGGAGGTTATAATCGCTTCATCAATGGGGCGCATTTTCTTAATCGTAAAGGTTAAGCCCTTAATTATACTAAGCAGAGCGTGCCTTTGTTCCTTTGTTATCTGATGAATCTTTGTTTCCGGCGGAATTTCGGATAATTTGATAATAACGGGTATGAGCTTTTTTGGAATCAGCTCATCGAGAGCATGTGAAAAGTTTTTTCTTGAAAATGCTTCAAAATCTCTCAGTATTCTTGCATCGAGCTGTTCAAAGGTCAATGCGGGTTTCAGGTCGATTATAAGCCTATGACCGTCAATTTTTCTAATATGAGAGCTTGCGCTTAATATAATGGGACCTGACACTCCGAAATGTGTAAACACCATTTCGCCGAAATCTTCATAAACGGATTTGCCGTTTTTGTCGATAATCTTGATTCCGACATTTTTAAGCGATAACCCCATAAGGTCATAGATTTCTTCTGTTTCAAGGGGAACGAGAGAGGGCTTTGGCTCAACTATGGTGTGCCCGAGAGCCTCCGCTATTTTATATCCGTCACCTGTAGAACCCGTTGCCCGATAGGACTTACCTCCTGTTGCAACAATGATTTTTTCGGCGAAGAATTTACTGCCGTCACTACTTTCAATGCCTATTGCCGCTCCGTCTTTTGTTATAACGGATTTCACACGGGTATTAAAGTAAAAATCACTTCCCGAAGCAAGCCTATAAAGTGTATTTAATACATCTGCCGATTTGTCGGATTTTGGGAAAACTCTTTTGCCCCTTTCAACCTTTGTTTCAAGTCCGTTTTCGTTCAAAAGCTTAATAAGATCGTCATTGGTAAAGGTGTAAAAAGCACTGTAAAGAAAATTACTGTTTACGGGCACATTATCAATAAACTCGGATATGTCGGCAGCGTTTGTAATGTTGCATCTGCCCTTCCCCGTAATCAAAAGCTTTTTTCCGAGGCGGTCATTTCTTTCAAAAACTGCGGTTTTTTTACCCTCTTTAACGCAAGCGTATGCCGCCATAAGACCTGCCGCGCCTCCACCTATTATTATCGTATCATAATTATTCGTTTTTTTCGTAGACATTGTATTCATCCCAAATATCTTCCAAGGTTTCAAAATTATTATATATATCTTTTTTCTTGTGAATACCAACAGCAAAAATCAGCGCATTTATAACGCTGAGGGGAGCAACAAGCGAATCAACGAAGGACGCCATATTATTTCCGGCAGTAAGAGAATAGTCGGAAAAAGGCACAAGGGGCGAGCTGTTTGAGTCGGTAATGCTTATTACAGTCCCGTTTTTGTCCTTGGCATATTTGAGTGCGGTCACTGTTCGGTTTGAATATCTCGGGAAGCTGATGCCGATAACAACATCATCCTCACCCACCCTGAACAGCTGCTCGAACATTTCGCTAACGCTGTTTGTATGGACGGAAACGACATTATCAAAAATAAGGTTGAAATAGAAGCCCAAAAAGGTTGCAAGTGCGGCAGAGCTTCTTACACCCAGGATATATATTTTCTTTGCCTTGAGGATTGCCTGGACGGCGTTTTGGAACACGGTGCTGTCGGAATCCTCCAGGGTTTTCTTAAGATTGTCCATATCCGATTGAAGAACTGCTTCCAAAATGTGATGCTCGTCCGTCCTGTCAGACGCAATTTCCATTCTTTGCACTGCGGTAAGTTTTGTCTTTATAATGTCACGAAGTGCGGCTTGAAATGAAGGGTATCCGTCAAATCCGAGCTCCGTTGCAAATCTGACAACGGTGGATTCGCTTACGCCGACGATTGAACCGAGCTTTGCGGCAGTGATGTAAGCCGCCTTGTCATACTTCTCAAGAATAAAATCAGCAATGTGTTTCTGTCCTTTGCTGAATGAATCATACCTTTGCTCAATATTAATCAATAAGTCCTTATTCATAATAATCCCTCACATAGAAATTCGGGGCAGGCTAATCCTGCCCCGTAAATCTTAAAATCATACCGGATGAGTTTTATCGTTCATATTTACAAGACCGGGCTCAATACCGTATTTTCCCGCACGCCTGAATTCAAAGAATTTCTTTGCAACCTGAGGCAGAAGTGCATACGAAAGTACATCCTCGTCCTGCTCGAAGTATTCATTCATTTCTTTGCGAAGTGTTTCAAGCTCGGGCTTTAAGTTATCGGCAGGTCTGCAAGTAATCTGCTTGTCATCGCCGATGATTTTCTTTTTGATTTCATCAGAGATTTCAACAGGAGTCTTGCCATACTCGCCCTTTATAAGACCTTTAAATTCCTTGGTGACAATCTTATATCTTTCGCCTGCAAGCACATTGAATACAGCCTGAGTTCCCACGATCTGACTTGTGGGTGTAACGAGAGGAGGATATCCTGCGTCTTTTCTGACTCTCGGAACTTCCTCAAGAACCTCGTCAAGCTTTTCTGCTTTGCCCTGCTCTTTGAGCTGCGAAATAAGATTTGAAAGCATACCGCCCGGAACCTGATAGCGCAATGTGTTAACATTAACTCCGAGCACCTTCGGGTCCAGAAGTCCGGATGCAAGATATTTTTCACGGAGATCCTTAAAGTATTCGGTTATACCGTTGAAGCTGTCAAGCGAAATTCCGGTATCGTAAGGAGTGCCGGAAAGAGCGGCAACCATAGGTTCGGTTGCAGGCTGAGATGTGCCCAGTGCGAGTGCTGAAATTGCTGTGTCAACTACATCAACACCGGCTTCAATAGCCTTAAGATAAGTCATTGAAGCGACACCGCTTGTATAATGAGTATGAAGCTGAATCGGGATTTTAACCGTAGATTTAAGCTTTGTTACAAGGTCATATGCCTCATACGGGAGCAAAAGACCTGCCATATCCTTTATACAAATGGAATCCGCGCCCATGTTCTCAAGCTCTTTTGCAAGGCTTGCAAAATAATCGTTGTTGTGAACGGGGCTTATTGTATATGAAATCGCAGCCTGGACATGACCGCCTTCTTTCTTACAAGCGTCAATCGCACATTTAAGGTTTCTCACATCGTTAAGTGCGTCGAAAATTCTTAATATATCAATACCGTTGGCGATTGATTTCTGAACAAAATACTGAACAACATCATCTGAATAATGTCTGTAGCCGAGGATATTCTGACCTCTGAAAAGCATTTGGAGCTTTGTGTTTTTAGCAGCAGCTCTGATTTTTCTCAGCCTTTCCCACGGATCCTCATTGAGAAAACGCATACACGAATCAAAGGTTGCGCCTCCCCATGCTTCAAGCGAGTGATAACCAACCTTATCAAGCTTATCTATGATAGGAAGCATTTCTTCCGTAGTCATTCTTGTAGCAATCAAAGACTGATGAGCATCTCTTAATATAGTTTCGGTAATACCTACCTTAGCCATTTTAGTTTACCTCCCATTATTTATTTGTAAAGTGCAAGGAATACGCCTGCGGCAACTGCCGAGCCGATAACACCTGCAACGTTCGGTCCCATAGCGTGCATAAGCAGAAAGTTTGAAGGATTTTCCTCCTGACCGACCTTCTGAGATACTCTCGCTGCCATAGGAACAGCCGAAACACCTGCCGAGCCTATTAAAGGATTAACCTTTCCGCCTGTAAGATGACACATCAATTTGCCAAACAGAGTACCGCTTGCTGTGCTGATTGAAAATGCCAAAAGACCGAGCACAATGATTTTAATTGTGTTAGCTGTAAGGAACATATCCGCAGTTGCGGTAGCACCGACCGTAACACCGAGGAATATTGTAATAATATTCATAAGCTCATTCTGAGCTGTTTTGCTGATTCTGTCAACTACTCCGCTTTCCTTCATGAGGTTACCGAGCATAAGCATACCGATAAGCGATGTTGCATCGGGAACAAGCAGAAGAACAACAATCGAAACAACAATAGGGAAAATGATTTTTTCCTTCTGGCTTACAGGTCTTAACTGCTTCATCACAATCATACGCTCTTTTTTAGTCGTAAGTGCCTTCATAATCGGAGGCTGAATGATAGGAACGAGAGCCATGTATGAATATGCGGCGATAGCAATTGCCGGTAAAAGGTGCGGCGCGAGAGATTTGGTTACAAATATAGCCGTAGGACCGTCAGCACCGCCGATAATACCTATTGCGCAAGCTTCAAGCATATTGAATCCAAGGAAAATTGCGCCCAAAAAGGTTAAGAAAACACCAACCTGAGCTGCAGCACCGAGGAGAATGCCCTTCGGGTTTGCTATAAGGGGACCGAAGTCCGTCATAGCGCCGATTCCCAGGAAAATGAGCGGAGGATATATTCCGAGTTTAACACCCAAATACAATAAATCCAACAAACCGCCTTCATGGAGAACCTTGCCGTAGTCGATGCTTGAACCCACATACCACTCCGGATGCATCATACCGCCAAGCGGAATGTTTGCAAGAAGCATACCGAATGCGATCGGCAAAAGAAGAAGCGGTTCAAATTGCTTTACAATCGCAAGGTACAGCAGAACACAGGAAATTGCAATCATAGCTATGGTTTTCAGTGCATCAATTCCGTCCATGTTGATAATCATGTCGGCAATTGCTGTGTTCTTAAAAAAGTCTATAAAACCGTTAATTAATTCCAAAGAAATTCCTCCTTCACATCAGTATATCAAAATCAAGATTAAGAAAGTGATATAAGAAGGTCTCCGGAGTTTACAGACTGACCCTGGCTGACATTTACGGAAGCAACGGTACCGTCACTCGGAGCAACGATTTCGTTTTCCATTTTCATAGCTTCGAGAACGCAGAGAACATCACCGCTCTTAACGGCATCGCCAACCTTAACGGCAACCGACATAATAGTTCCGGGCATAGGCGAGTTGACTGTTGTTGCGCCGGCAGGTGCCGAAGACTGCGCAGGAGCAGCGGGAGCTGCCTTAGGTGCCGACACCGGTGCGGGTGCTGCCGAAGGAGCAGGTGAAACAACCGGAGCGGATGCTAAAGCGCCTACTTCTTCAACCTCTACTTCATATGATTTACCATTTACATTAACAACGAACTTTCTCATGATTTAATCCTCCCAAATTAAAAATTATTATTGAAATTCTGAATTCTCGCAGACTGCTTCCACGAAGAAGCAAGCCGCTTTACAGATTTAATCTTAAGGTTATAGGTACTTGTATTAAGGCTTGCCGCTATAGCAGCAGTGATTACAGCCACAAGCTCGGTATCGTCCTCGTCCGAAGCGGGCTGTTTTGCAGGCTCAGGCACTACGGGAGCCGGAATGCTTTCCGAAACTGCGGTTGTGCTGTTTTGTGCAAAGATTTTCTCAAAGAGCTTAAGCACAAAGCAAAGAATTAACAGAATCAGGAAAACAACGCCTACGCCGAGAATTGTAACCTCTATACCGGTAGATATTTTACCTTCAACATCCTTGCTTTCCGAAGAAGAGCTTTCTTTGAAGGTATAGCCGTACTCATCGGCAAACTTTGACGCCGCACTGCCCTTTTCACCGTAAATCACAAGTGAATCCGGACAACCGTAAAATGCCGATTCTGAAATCTTAGTTACGGTTTTCGGAATAACAACTTTTTCAAGTCTGAAGCAATTAAGAAACGCATAATCGGAAATTTCGGTAATTCCCTCATCTTCAATAATCACTTCACGAGTCATGCTTTCAGCACCCTGGAACATTCCGCCTCCGATACTTTGCATACCCATTTGCGAAAAAGAGATTATTGTATAGGTTCCGCTTTTTGCATCATAGGTATAAGGCTGAGACGCATCTGCCTGCTGAGAGCCGACCGCCAAGGCAGGAATCGCCAACGAAAGTATAACGGCAACGGTCAACAGAATAGCTGAAATCTTTTTGATTTTATTCATGAACAACGCCTCCCGATTATAAAGGCATATTGCCGTGTTTTTTTGCAGGTAAAGTAACTCTCTTTGTTGCCAGAGCTTCAAGAGCTGAAATAATCATAGGTCTTGTAGCATCAGGCTCTATTACATCGTCAATGCTTCCGCATTTTGCGGCAATGTACGGGCTTGCATATTCTTCCTTATACTTATTAACCATTTCTTCGCGAGCCTTGATCGGATCGCTTGAAGCGGCAATTTCGTCGTTATACATAATTTCAGAAGCACCCTCAATGCCCATAACAGCAATTTCGGCTGTAGGCCAAGCGTAAACAATGTCAGCGCCGGCTTCCTTACTGCACATTACTGCATAAGCACTGCCGTATGCCTTCCTCAAAATGACATTTACCTTAGGAACAGTAGCGTTTGCATAAGCGTAAATCAAAGCGGCGGCGTGGTTTGAAACACCCAGCTTTTCCTGACACTTGCAAACTGTAAAGCCCGGAACATCGGTAAGCGTAACAACGGGGATGTTAAAGGCATCGCACATATTAATAAAACGAGTTGCCTTTTCGCAAGCATTTATATTGAGCTTTCCGTCTTTTTCGGCAGGCTGATTTGCAATAATTCCGACAGTATTACCGTTCAATCTTCCAAGACCTATAACAATATTCTTTGCATAGTTTTTTTGCACCTCGATAAATGAAGCCGCATCAACAATCTGCTCGATAACCGTCTTAACATCATAAGGAGCATCGGAATTATCGGGAACAATGGAATTAAGCTCCGCAGAAACCCTGTTTATATCGTCCGTAACAACATTTTCCGATTCGCAAAGGTTGTTTGAAGGAAGGTAGGAAAATACCTTCTTTACAGCTGTGAAGCATTCGTCTTCGGACTCAAATTCAAAGTGAGTTGTACCATTTTCACAAGGGCAAACGCTTTCTTTATCGCCGCTTGCGGACTCAATCATTTCAGGGCTGTGCAGGAACAGCTTACCCTGCCCCTTAACATAGAACACAAAATCGGAAAGTGCCGGAGCAAAGGAAGCACCGCCTGCGCAAGGACCGGCAATTATAGAAATCTGCGGAATTACACCTGAACATAAGGATGCCATTTTATAAATTTTGGCATAACCGGAAATTACTTCAATTCCGTCGGAAATTCTTGCTCCGTTTGAGTCAAGAATTGCAATTATGGGAGCACCTGTTTTAAGCGCCATATCCATAATGTTGCATATTTTCTCTGCGTGCAGTTTGCCGACAGCACCGCTCATAACGGTAAAGTCCTGAGCATATGCATAAGCAAGTCTGCCGTCAATCGTACCGTGACCGGTGACAACGCCTTCACCGTCGGTACCAAGCATTGCTGCGATTTCAACGAAGCTTCCTTCGTCGAAAACTTTTGCGATACGCTCACGAGCCAAGAGCTTTCCGGCGGAATTTTTCCTGCCGTTATGCACTAAAGCATCTTTGCGCGTCTGCAAATCATTCTGCTTTTCAATTGTAGTCATAAGCTTACCTCCGTAATATATTAAAACTAAATTATAACACAAAACCGGAATGACTTTCAAATCATCCCATATTCTGTAGTTTCTACATAATACCCTCTGATTCCTTCAAAAATATTCAAAAAAATTTAATTTTTACAAGTTTCACAGCCTGTAAAGTACCGGGCGAGATTCAAATGGTACATTCCGTTGTCAAGCTTTTCAAATCCGCACATATTAAATACATCGTAAAGCTCTACATTTTCCGAGTAAACATCGGAAAATCCTTTTAAATCAACAGAGTTTAGAACAGCTTTGGCAATGAAGTATTTCATTTGCGTGTTTTTTTCATCCGTCATCAGAATATCCGAAAATAAAGCATTCCCGTCTTTAATTTCATAAACGCCAATTCCGGCAAAACCGTTTTCTCTTGCAACCATTATGAATTTATCCGATGAAAGCTCAAGAGGCTTGCCGTATTTTAAATGAATTTCTTTAATATCAAAATAATCATCCGGCACTGCCGGTTTGATAGTAAACATAAAATCAGCCTTTCATAAGGTTATTGACCTCTTTATCCGTTAAATATCTCCACTCTCCGGGCTTGAGATTTCCTATATCAACACTTCCGATTCTCGTTCTGATAAGAGAGGAAACAGTGCACCCAACAGCTTCAAACATACGCCTTACCTGTCTGTTTCTCCCCTCATGAATGGTAAGTGTGACCTTGCAGGAATTTTCATATACGCTGTCTAAAGTAACTGTAGCAGGTGCGGTTTTCTTTCCGTCAAGCATAACTCCGGTTCTTAATTTATCGGCTTTTTCCTCGGTAAATTCACCCTTCACAACAGCAACATATGTTTTTTTTATATTATGACTCGGATGAGTAAGCTTGTATGTAAAATCGCCGTCATTTGTCAAAAATATAAGACCCTTTGTATCATAATCAAGCCTTCCAACGGGATATAACCTGACATCAGCTTCAACCAAATCGGTAACCGCTTTTCTGTCGAACTGATCTTTAGCCGTGGAAACTACTCCTTTGGGTTTATTTAATGCAACATATACCGTTTTTTCTTCGGGATAAACAAGCTTTCCGTCAAATTCAACTTTATCACCGGCTTCAACCAAAGTTCCGAGAGTATTGACAATTTTTCCGTTAACCTTTACTCTGCCGGCGAGAATTAGCTCCTCGGATTTTCGCCTTGAAGCGACGGAGCATTCCGCCAAATACTTTTGCAGTCGCATTAAAACACCTCCAAATAACACCAATTTATATTATACCACAATTATTTTAGTTTGTCACTACCTAAAATAAAAAAAGTGCACCGATTTTTCGGTGCACCGGAGAAATCAGTCCATGCTGATTTCGATATGCTCGTTTTCTTTCTTTTTTGATTTGATAAGATTTGTGATTTTTTCAACTGCGTCCGGAATGTAATCCACAATCTTGTCAAGAGGATTTTCGGAAGTGTTAACGGGAAGAAGCTTAATCTGATTATCCGAAACAACCAAAAATGCCACGGGCTGAATTGAAACGCCCGCACCGCTGCCGCCGCCGAAATTGTTTTCGTCCTTGAAATCCTTTTTTGCAGGGATATCCGAACCGCCTGCCGCAAAGCCGAATGCCACTTTGGAAATCGGTATAATAACAGTACCGTCCTTGGTTTCAACGGGAGTGCCGACTATAGTGTTGACATCAACCATTTCCTTTATGCTTTGCATTGCTGTTGCCATCATGCCTTGAATAGGATGTTCAGCCATTTTTAAACACCGCCTTAATTATAAATTTTTTAATATGGGAAGTATTGCGGTAAAAATATAGATTATATCGGCTATTGTAAGCCTCAACACCACGCTGACCGCAATATGCTTCTTGTTAGTATTAAAATCGGGATTAATCTCGGCACTCATATTTTTAATTTTGAAATGCCTGTCGAGAAACGAAAAAATGTTGTAGTAAAGACCACTTACCGTACCATACAAAACAGCGGTTTTTGCAGCATCCGAAAAGCCGCAGCGGTATTCAAAGTAACAATCCTCGATGAGCAATCTTTTTTTGAGCCTTAAGAGTGCTTTTTTTATATCCCTTGAATTATTATACCATAAATTTTTAAAATTACCAATACCCTGTTCGATATTTTTATCACTTTTTTTAATATTTTCTTTGTCTTTATCTGTTTTGCCCGCTGATTTTTCCGAAGGGAAAAGCTTGAATTTTAAAAAACCGAGCTTTACTGCGATTAGCTTTTCCGATTCCGAAATTTTAACAATCAGTCTTACTTTGACAAACAACAGTAAAAAAAGTATTAAAAGCAAAATGCCGAGAATCCAAAGGAATATCCGCATAAAATCACCTTAATCCATAGGAATTGTAAGCTGTTCGGATGCATTAATCATTTCGGAAAGCGCATCGACGCCGGGCAAATCGTCAATCGAAGAAAGCCCGAATGCCCGCAGAAATTCCTGTGTGGTTCCGTAAAGAATAGGTCTTCCGGGAGAGTTGTGGCGACCTCTTTCTTCAATCAAATCACGGGAAAGAAGCTTATTTATAATCCCCGAGCAGTCAACTCCCCTCACCTGCTCTATTACGGATTTAATAACAGGTTGATTATATGCAATAATGGAAAGAACCTCAAGCGCCGGCCGTGATAAATCGGGATATTTCGTCGGAAGAAGAAGCCTCCTTATAGGCTCAACATACTCCGTTCGGGTGCAAAGCTGATACGAATTATTAATTCTTATCACATGAAGGCCGCTTTTTTTATAGTTGTATTCGCTCGTAAATTCCTCCATAATAACTGAAAGCTCGTCCTTGTCGATTTCAAGAGCCTCCGCAAGGCTTGAAACAGACACAGGATCTCCGGAGGCAAAAAGCATCGCCTCTATTGTATTAAAAAGCTCATTTTTATCAAAATTATTCATTATCTTCATTCCTGCTGATAATTATTTCCCCACCGCGTCTGCTCACGGATAATTCCGAATCCTTTATAAGCTCAAGAACGCCGAGAAACATGGCAACAATGTGAGGTCTTGAAGGTAAATCCGTGAAAATATCTATAAATCTGCATTGCCTTATTGTTTTGAATTTTCGCCTGATAAAGTCAATTTTTGAATTCACCGACACAACCTCATGAGTTACAATGTCGCTTAGCAGCTTCTTTACGGGAACATTTTCCTCTTCCGCTCGCATCGCAAGAAGCTCCCTTACAATGTCAAACAGGTCGGATGCCGATACATTATCTATTACATTTTCGATTTTTGCATCACCGATATTGTCCCGCTTTTTGAAAAATGTATCTTTACCTATGCTTTCTCTGTCACCCAAAAATTCGCTTGCGGCCTTGTATTTACTGTATTCCAACAGTCGTTCAACAAGCTCTGCGCGCGGATCTTCTTCATCCTCAATCTCAGGCTTTGGTAAAAGCATACGGGATTTTATATAAAGAAGCTGCGCCGCCATAACCACAAACTCGCTTGTAACCTCGAGGTTTGCAGATTCCAGCTTTTCAAGGTATTCGTTGTATTGAGCTGAAATTTCGGCAATCGGAATGTCATAAATACTAATTTTGTTCTTTTTAATGAGATACAGCAGAAGGTCGAGAGGACCTTCAAATACCTCAAGAACATATGATGGCTGCTGCAAATTGACAACCCCTTATAAAATAATTTGTTCGGAAATTCTGACAAAAAATTCGAGTATCGGAATTTCAACTGCATTTATCAAGCCTCCGAAAAAGCTGAAGGATGTCAGAATTATAAGTATAATAAATCCGTATCTTTCGTATGTAAGTATAAACCGATAATACTTTTCGGGAAGAAATGCAAGGAGTATTTTTGAACCGTCAAGCGGCGAAATCGGAACGAAATTAAACACCGCAAGCCCTATGTTCATGACTATGAACATCTGCAAAAAATCAATGGCTAAGCCGCTGTATATATGCATTATATCCCATAAGTACACATAGATAAAGGATGCAATAAATGCAAGTATGAGATTTGAAAGAGGCCCCGCAAAGCTAACAAGAACCGTCCCGAGCCTAAAATTTTTATACTTATTGGGATTTATAGGGACGGCTTTTGCCCAACCGAAGTGAAAGAAAAACATACAAAGTGCACCGAACAAGTCAATATGCTTAATCGGATTAAGCGTAAGTCTTCCCATCCTTTTGGCAGTATCGTCGCCGAGCAAATATGAAACAAGCCCGTGGGATACCTCATGAACCGTAAGAGAAAACAAAACCACAATTATTGAAATAATACTTGTTTTCAAAAGCTCGGTATCAATCATTTACAACACATCGTTTCTGACCAGATCTTCATAGGTTTCCCTCTTAACCATTACACTGCTTTCGCCGTTTTTAACCAACACAACCGGAGGCTTTGGAATACGGTTATAATTGCTTGCCATTGAATAATTATATGCACCTGTTGACAGAACGGCAACAATATCACCGCTTTCCATTTTCTGAAGATTACCGTCCTTAATAATTAAATCGCCGGATTCGCAGCATTTTCCTGCGAGGGTTGCAACATCGTCATACGCTCTATCAGGATCGTTTGCCAAAACCGCATCGTATTTTGCTTCATAAAGCGCAAACCTTGGGTTATCCCCCATTCCGCCGTCAATCGAAACATATTTTCTGTGTCCGGGGATCTGCTTTACGACACCGACAGTATAGAGAGTAATTCCGGCTTCACCAACGATAGACCTTCCCGGCTCCATAATTATGAAAGGCAATGTTACATCATTCTCTTTTGCAAGATTTTTTATAATAAGAGAAATGTTTTCCATAAATTTCTCATACGGAATAGGATCGTCCGACTTTGTGTATTTTATGCCGAAGCCTCCGCCAAGGTCGAGCTCTTTAATTTCAAAGTTCAATTTTTTCTTGATTTCCGCAATAAACAGCATCATTTTTTCGGCAGCGCACGCAAAGGGCTTATAATCAAAAATTTGCGATCCGATATGGCAATGAATACCCATTACTTCAATATTTGAAAGCGAAACGGCTTCCTTCACAAATTCCAAAGCTTCGCCCGTATCTATTGCGATACCGAATTTGGAGTCAATCTGACCTGTGCTTATAAAGCTGTGAGTGTGTGCGTCAACGCCGGGAGTAACCCTAAGAATTACCTTTTGCTTTTTATTGAGCTTTTCTGCAATATCATCAAGCAGGTGAAGCTCATACAGGTTATCCACCATGATTCTGCCGATGTTATTTTCTACTGCATATCTGAGCTCGTCACTTGATTTATTGTTTCCGTGAAAATATATTTTTTCGGAAGGGAAACCGGTTGAAAGAGCAGTATAAATTTCTCCGCCCGAAACAACATCAACGCCAAGTCCTTCTTCTTGTATGATTTTATAAATGCGTTTTGCCGAAAATGCCTTGCTTGCATAAATTACAAGAGCATTTCCGTCATAAAACTTGTCAAGAGTGTTTTTATACGCTCTGCAGTTTTTTCTGATTGTTGTTTCATCCATAACATAAAGCGGCGTTCCGTACTCTTTTGCAAGAGAAACACAGTCGCATCCGCCAAATTCAAGATGCCCTTTCTCGTTAATTGTCGTGTTGTCATTAAGAAACATTGGTATCACCTTCCTGAATTGATATATATTTATTATACATTATCTGCGAAAAATTTTCAAGAGAAATTTTATAAACTGATAATTTCACCTGTTTTAAGCATATAAAGTACGGAAGATATGGGCTTTTTGCCGAATTTTTTCTCAATTGCCTCGCTATACATCATAATCTGAGTTCTGTATCTGTCCGCAATATCGGCGGAAGACGCATAAGAATCACTTTTATAATCAACAAGATAAATGTTTTCATCCTTTATATAAAGGCAATCAATTATTCCCTGAACCATTATTTCTTCCTGCGTATTTTCAAAGAAAGCAGATGAATCAAAGGGCAGAACAAAGCTGTATTCCTTGTAAACCTTGTCTGCATCTTTAATGCTCCCAAACAGGTCGGAATTAATAAATTTCTTAATAACCGAAACATCAACTGCCTTCCGTTCAGATTCGGTGATAACGGATTTTTTAACAAAGGAATCCAAAACCTCCTCTATGTTGTCACAGCTTACGCTACCAAAGTCCAGATACTGCAAAACACTGTGATAAGCAGTTCCGAGCAGAGCCGGAGTCAAGCTCTCCGTTTCCTTCATAAACTGAGGTGTAGGTATCAAATTAAGGCTGTTATCTATTTTTCTTGGAAAATACACAACCTCGTCACCGATTGATTCCGAATAATATTTCGTTTTAATTTCGCTGACAGAAAGCTTTGAAGGAACCTTTGCGGCATCGGAATACGGATACTTATACCCCAATATTGCATCTGCATTTGGAATAAATTGCGTTTGTTTTAAGCTGGTTTTCGTGAAATCGCTGTCACAGCCGCTGTAATCAAGCGGAGGATTTATGTCAAATTTAATCCTGCAAAATGTGTCTGACTTTGGAATAAATTCACTCATCAAGAAGCTGTCGGATAGCTTACCCGGATAAAAAGCAAGGGATGACAAAATCCAGTCAATATAGCTGTTTGCACCGAAAGATGCACCTACAGAAAAGCCGGTTTCGTTTATACCGGCAGACGCCGAAATACATTTATTGATTTTTTTGTCCAACCCTCCTCTTTGATAAGAAGCGGTGATTAAAAGCCGCTGCTTTGCACGGGTCAACGCAACATAAAGCAGCCTCATTTCCTCAGCTATTCCGTCATCGGCAATTTTTTGTTCAATCGCTATTTTTTGAAGCGTTTTATACCTAATTCTGTTATCGGTATCAACATAATCTGCGGCAATTCCGAGCTCGTCATGGTATGCAAATCTGCTTTTGGAATCAATCAACTTGAATTCCCCGGCGGTTTCCGCTAAAATAACGACATGATTTTCCAGCCCTTTACTGCTGTGAATTGTCATTATTGTTACCGCATCACCGCTGTTTATATTTGTTGTGCCCATATCCTCATTTTCCTCAAGTTGCTTTTGAAGATAGGTAATAAAACGAAACAACCCCTTAAACGAAGATTGTGAATATTTTTTTGCCCAGTCTGCAAAGGCTCTGAGAATTTTGGCATCCTCGGCATATAATGTGTACATGAACATTTCGTCAAAAACAATATTGACAAGCTCATACACGCTGACAATTTCGGAGAGCTCACGCCAACGATTCAGCTTTTCAAAGAAATTCCGTGCTTTGTCGCTTTCGTACTTTGTAAGACAGGTGTAAAAATCAGCACCCTTATCAATAAGCCTTATGTCTACAAGTTCATCATCGGTAAACCCGAATAAATCAGACCTTAAAACTGCCGCAAGGTCAATATCCTGGCGGGGATTATCAATAATCTTAAAAAGAGATACAACCAGCCTTATTACAGAGTGATTTATGTAATCGTCGCTGATTTCCACATATGACGGAACCGAAAGCTCGGAAAGAGAATTTTTGAATAATTCCATATTCTTCTTTTTTCTGAGCAAAATCGTAAAATCGCCGTATGTGCACGGACGAGGCGAATCACCGTCAGAAACCAAATAGCCTTCGTCGACCATAGCCCTTATTTTTTGTGCGCAGAATTTGGCTTCGAGATAAGCTTTGTCTTCGTCATCGCAAGTATAATTATTGTCAAAAACGGCTATTTCAACCGGAGTATCGCTTTCGGGATAAATTCCACTGAAATTGAGCTTTTCCGATTCGGAATAATCAAGCCCCCCGCACTCTCTGCACATCAGCTTTTCAAATGTGAAATTGACATAATCGAGAATATTTTGATAGCTTCTGAAATTCTTAGAAAGAATAAGCTTTCGTTCCTCTTCTCCTGCCTTTTCTGAAAAGCTGTTATACTTTTCGAGAAAAAGCTCGGGCTTTGAGTTTCTGAATTTGTATATACATTGCTTTATGTCGCCTACCATGAACTTCTTGCCTTTTCCCGAAATCATATTAAGTATATGTTCCTGAAGATTATTTGTGTCCTGATACTCGTCAACCAAAACCTCAGCGTATCGATCCTGAAGCCTTAGTGCAATATCCGAAGGTGAATAATGACCGTTTTCATATTTTGTTAAGAGATCGACGCATTTATGGGAAATATCTGCAAAGTCAACAAGGCTTGCGGCAATCTTCTTTTTGGAAAACTTTTTGTCAAATACATCTATTACCTCCGATACGATTTTTATAATATCGGAGTTGCCCCTGTTCATGACCTCAACATCATATTCTGAAAGATAATATATATTTTCCACAAGAGAAGTTGTGATTTTTTTAGAATATTCTCTTATACCTTTCAGGAAAGCTTTTGCGTTATCGTCACCGCCCCGAACTGTGGGGAGCTTTGAGAAAGCCAGCTTGTTTTGTGCGAAATCGACCGCTTCAAAGTAGCCCTTTTCTATTGAGGCAATAAACAGCTCTGTGATATTTTTATCGTCATAGAACAAATCAAAATATTTTGAAATTCCGTATAATTTCCCGTTCTCTTTAATTAAGTCGATCGCCCGATTGATTAAAACAGACGAGATTTTGAGCATCTTAAGTGAGTATTCTTTAAGATACTGCCCCCAAACCGTATCGTCGGGATTTTCAAATTCCGCACTCTCCGAGCAATTTTTAATCCACTCGGTATAGTGCGGCATAGTCCTTATAAAGTCATAAAGGCCGTAAATAAATTCCTCTGCGGATTTATCGTCCTTTCCGGAAAAAGAGTCCGCAAAGTTTGTGAACGCCGCTGCCTTTTCCTCATCATCATAAAACTCATTAAAGGTTTCATCCAATGCCTCTGCCTTTAAAATCTTTGCCTCGGTTTTTTGAATAATTTCAAAATCGAAAGGCAAATCGGTTTTCTGAAAATTCTCCTTAATGAGATTTTGACAGAAGGAATCGTATGTTCTGATGTCTGCTCCACCCAAAAGCATGAGCTGATTTTTAAGGTGAATATTTTCGGGATGTTCTTCAATCTCCTTTGAGATTGCCGCCGAAATCTTTTCTTTCATTTGCTTTGCGGCGGCATTGGTAAAGGTTACAACAAGAATTTTATCAATATCAATAGGATTTTCAATATCGGTAATCATTCTTATTACTCGTTCAACCAATACCGCAGTTTTACCCGAGCCTGCGGCGGCGGAAACGAGGGTATCGGTATTTCTTATTTCAATGGCATCTGTTTGTTGCTCAGTCCAATTAACCTTACTCATTTTGAAAACTCCTCTTTAAGTTTTTCAAAAACATCATCGTCATTTTTGAACTTTACTCTGTTTTTGCATTTGCCGAAATCACGGCAAACACTTTTATAATCGCAATAATTGCAGGGAGAGCTGTCAGAACGGGTGTACGGGGGATTTATGCTTATATCGCCCTTAAGAATTGCCGAAGAAAGCTCTTTTATGCTTCTTCTTACAGAAAGCCGCAACAGTCTGAATTGCTCCTCTGATGCCTTTCCGCTATTGCTCTTTTCTTGTACGCCCACATAGCTTGGTTCATCATCCATATCGAGTATTATATCGTTATTTTCCAATACAAGCCCCTTCATTGCATACCTGCCCTTAAGCTTTGCTTCTATTTCATTTTGGGAGAGAATATTTTTTTCGTTTTGGATTGATGATGAAATCATGTAGTAAAGCACACCGGCGGGCTTAGTTTTGCTTCCGCAAAGAGCATCGAGATATGTTATAAGCTGAAGATTTTCAGCGTTGTAAATATCCTTGATTTTGAGGTCTTTTGAGCCTGTCTTGTAGTCTATAATGCGAAGATATTTGCAATCATCCTTGGTGAAAGTATCGGCACGGTCGATTTTGCCCGTAATTCTGATTTTTTCACCATTATCCGCAGTAAGATTCATTTCGGATATTCTGTCGCTGTCAAAATTGATTTCAAATCCCTCGGGTCTGAATTTACTGTGATTAAATCTGTTAAGTAGATTATACAGATTATCGGATAATTGTTTTGTCAGTTTAGAAAGCGTATATTTATATCTCGGAGAGCTTAGAAACATACCGTTAAGAAACTCCGGTGCTTCTGCCTTGACTGCTCTGTCTGTCATCTCGGCACAGCTGTCACGGGAAACACTGTCCCAGGCGTTGTTCTCTGAAACCTCACGAACGCATCTTTCAAGTATTGAGTGAACGAGCACACCTATGTCAGGGGCGGTCATCGAATAAACCTTTCTCGGCCGTAGCTTAAGATTGTAGTTCAAAAAATAGGAAAATGCACATTTTGAGTAGCATTCAAGCTTTGATACACTTCCGCTGAAGCCGTTTTCATAAAGCTTTTTGACGCTGTCTTGGGACAAAAACACATCGGAATCCTTCGGTTTCTTGTTAAGCGTCATCATAAGCATGGGCTTCCAATGCTCGTCAGAAATAAACCAATCATAAACACTTCCTTCGGGCATACCTTCACGCAAAAACTTTTCAAAGGTATAATAGGGACTACCGATTTGGGGTAATTCGGTAATTATATTTGTATTCGGAAAAATCCTTAAAACCCTTGAAATAACCTCACTTGGAGCTGTTGCGGTTCCGTCTGTGTTTGTGGTTCTGTATGAAAAATAAAGCCTTTTGCTCGGTGCGGAAAAAACCTTGTAGAGAATTTGCTGTTCTGCAAGTGCTCTGTGTTTTTTGCTGTTTGAAAGCTCAATACCCAAACCTTCGAGAATATCTCGGTCAGCCTCGTCGAACAAACCGTCAGAGGAAGGCGGAGGAGGAAACTCACCACTGCATACGCCTACGGCAAACAGAGTGTTTATATTTCCCGGCACAAATCTTTGCGCATCCGAAACCGTAACACAGTCGGCAACCGGCGGAACACTGCCCACTGTACATTCCTCAATGCCTGATTTCAGCACATTTATAAACTTTGAAAACGAGCATTTTGTTTCGCCCGAAATTTTTACAGCCTCATCGAGCATATTTATAAACATATTCCAGATCTGAGTATATTCTTTTGCGGTCTGAAACCTCTCCTCGGAGTTCAATTCGGAAACAATGTCTTTAAGCTTTATATAAACACCAAAATCACAAAGCAAGTCAAAAAGACTGCGAGCGTGGGTTTCAAAGCTGTGCCTGCCCTTGGTTTTTTCCCTGAAATTCCTTAGGGGTTTTAATATAGCATTCCTTGTTTTGTTAACAGCGTCCGGATTTACACCGTCTTTTTGGAAAATTTTTTCTGTATGTCTGTTCCAAAGTTCATCGTCATAAAGCTTTTTTCCGTACAAGCCGTATCCAAGAATGAAATTTTCAAATATGTCGGCATCATCTCTTGAAACCGGTACAAAAACCGATTTTATCAGGCTGGAAACAGAATCATAGCTGTAGCCGTACTCAAAAACATCAGCGATTGCGTAAACGAAAACAATAAGAGCATTTGATGATATGTTTTCCTTGTTATCCAAAAACATGGGAATATCATTATTTTGAAAAACGCGTTCAATAACCTTTTTATACTCATCCGCATTACGATAACATATTGCAATATCTTTATATCTCATGCCTTCTTCACGGCAAAGCCTGATTATTTCCTGAGCAACCGCATTTACTTCGCTGTAAGCGTCCGGCATTTTAATAACGGTTACATCGGAGGACTCTGATTTATCAGGCGGATACTTAAAATAATTGATACTCAGATGTGCAGGTGCGGAAGTATCTGAATCCGCTTCGATTTTTTCCGCTGTATAATCCGAGGCATCCGAGATAAGCCTTAAATTATTAACGGTTTGTTCAAAGCATAACAAAGCATCCCTGTCGAGGCTGTCTGCGGATGCAGCGATATAGACATCGCAATATTTAACCATAAGCTTAATAAGCAGTCTTTCCTGGTTGGTAAAGCCGCTGAATTTGCTTATAATCACAACCGAATTTTCAAGAGAATACAGCCCGGGATTTTGAACCAACAATTTATATGCAAAGGTTAAGTCGTCGTCACTGTCAACACCGAAATCGGAGGATTTTTTGTTATATGCATCGAAAATTGAATAAAAATCGGTAAGCTTTTCTTTAAGGATACCTTCGGAAGTGTCAATTTTTGATTTAATAAATTCCGCAGAAAGTGCGGCGTGCTTAAATTCAGATACGGTTTTTACAAGAGAGGACGCAAAACCACGCTTATCGGAGCAACTGTCATATATGGTTAAATTTTGGCTGTCGATAATTTTTTGCATAAGCATAACCTTTGAAGACGCAGACAGATATGGCGCAGTAATAATGCCGGCATCTCTGAAAATCATGCCGCAAAGCCGCCTAAAGCTGATAACTTCAAAGTTTGTTTTTGTAGTGTCGGAATAGAATTTTTCCGCAGAAAGAGTAAACTGCTCGGGGACAATCAAAAAAGCATTTTTATCGCAGTGTGCAATAATTTCTTTGCATCTTCTGTCAAGCTTTTTATTGTCCGTACCGTAAAAAATCCGAAGGCTCATAACGAAAACCCCTTAGAAAATATGATATATTAATATTTTAACATAAAAATATTATTTTTTCAATCGTATATTTACAAAAAAATATGATAATACTTATTTTGACAGGAGGTAAATATATGGAAACAACGAGAAATATTATAATACTTAATAATCTTAATTCGGAAAACATCGAACAAGCTATCATTATACTTAAAAATAAAGGAATCAGCTTTTCGCCTGGAAATGATATTGTAGAAGAAGCACAGCAGATTATTGACAGCTATATAAAGAAAAACAGACGGCAGGCAAGAAGAATAAGAGAGGTTCGTTCAATTATCGTGTTGCTCCCGGTAATATCGTTGGTGGGAATGCTGATGTACTTAATATTTAAGCTTTTATAAAAAAGGTTGCAGACCAAGCGGTCTGCAACCTTAACTATTTTTTTGCAAGATACGAATCGGAAGCCATTATTTGATAATTCTTTTTGTAACCGAAGCTTTAAATTTTTCAAGCTTGCAAAGCGCCATGTCGTAGGTTTTATCATTTACTCCGAAGTAAATTTTAACCTTAGGCTCGGTTCCTGACGGACGAATTGCAAATGTTGAATCGTCGTCCAAAGTAAACAAAAGCACATCCGATACCGGAAGAGTCAAATCTTCTGTTTTTCCGTCGGCATACACTTTTTTGTGAAGCTTGTAATCTGCTATTGATTTAACCTTCACACCGTCAATATCCTTCGGCGGATTGTTGCGAAGCTCGGAAATTATTTCCTTGATTTTTTGAACGCCCTCTATCCCTTCCAAGGTTACAGCCGTCAAATCTTCCGCATAAGCACCGAAGCGTGAAAAAATATCCTCCAGAACATCGAAAAGAGATTTTCCGAGTGTTTTGTAATACGCTGCCGCTTCACAAACAAGCATACAAGCAACAACGCCGTCCTTATCTCTTGAATGGGTTCCCGAGAGATACCCGTAGCTTTCTTCAAATCCAAAGAGATAAGTGTAGCTTCCGTCTTGCTCAAACTGCCTTATTTTCTCGCCGATAAACTTGAAGCCCGTAAGAACATTCATGCAAGTAACGCCGTAGCTTTCCGCAAGACGATCGGCAAGATAGGTTGAAACAATGGTCTTTATAACAGCACCGTTGTCGGGAAGTGTACCGTTAGCCTTTTTGGCAGAAAGAAGGTATTCAAGAAGAATAACACCTATTTGGTTACCGGTAAATGCATCAAATTTACCGTCCTTATTCTTTGCCATAACGCCAACTCTGTCGCAGTCGGGATCTGTTCCGATAATAAGCTCCGCACCGGTCTTTACGGCAAGCTCCTCCGCAAGATAAAACCCTGCCTTGTCCTCGGGATTAGGTGACTTAACCGTTGAAAATGCAGGATCGGGCTTTTCTTGCTCGGGAACAACCCAAACCTTGTCAAAACCTGCAGCCTTGAGAGCCTTACGAACAGGAATATTCCCTGAGCCGTGCAATGGAGTGTAAACAATTCCCATATCGGCCTTTTTTGCTATACCCGGATTTTGTTGCTGCTCCAAAACTTTAGATACAAACTTGTCCTCATCGCAAGAAGTAATCATCTCTATAAGACCGACTGAAACCGCATCTTCAAAATCCATATGCTTTACACCGGTGAAAATATCGGTTTTTTTGATATATGAAACTATTTCGTCTGCCATTTCAGGAGCAATCTGCTCGCCCGTTTCGCAATATACCTTATATCCGTTGTATTTCGGAGGATTATGGCTTGCAGTAATCATAATTCCTGCGGCAGCACCCTTTTGGAGCACGGAAAACGAAAGAAAAGGTACGGGACGAAGCGCATCGGAAAGATATGCTTTTATTCCGTTTGCGGCAAGAATACAAGCGGATTCTTTTGCAAAAACATCGGAATACAGTCTTGAATCGTAGGAAATGCAAACACCGGATTTTGAAAGCCCGCGTGCGTTGAGATATGCGGCAAGAGCCTGTGTTGCCTGACCTACGGTGTACTTGTTCATTCTGTTTGTTCCTGCGCCTATAACACCGCGAAGACCGCCCGTGCCGAATTCAAGGCTTTTATAGAATCTGTCTTCTTTTTCCTTTTCATCAATGCCTTTAAGCTCATCCGCAGTATCTTTGTCGGCTGACTTTATCCAAAGTTCGTAAATCTCATTATAATTCATAACACACTCTCCATAGAATACGACTGCCTAAAAACAAAGGCAGTCGCATAAAAATTTTAATTCACTCAGAACTCAATGCAATACTTCTTAACGGCATCGCAAACATTGGCAGGATTAGCACTTACGGAAAGAACAAATTCGATTGAGAATTTAGTTGAAACAGCCTCAAGACCGTTCAAGAAACCTATAAGCCCGTCGGCATCACCGCCGGTAATTTTAAGAATACCGTCAATATAAATTTGAGTTATATCAAAATTCTGAGAAATAATACCTTCAATAAATCCAAGAAAAACATCGGGATTTGTGATGTTGAATTCTTCTGTATCAACAAGACGGACACCAATATCAACATCATGCATAAGTCTGTTGCCTTTGTTAATGCAAACAACCATGCCGTCAGCGACGGAAGCGGCTTTGTTAACCATATCGGTAAGCACCTTGGTTTTACCAGTTCCTTTTTCGCCCATAAGTATTTTAATCATATCAAGTTACCTCCCAATTAGAAATTGTGTTTATAGATATATTGTACTATAGATTGGGAAAAAAATCAAGTGTTTTTTGTTTATTTGTTCAATCTTTTTTCAAGTTCATCTTTTCTGTCTTCATATCCGGGCTTACCGAGAAGAGCAAACATATTCTTTTTGTAAGCTTCAACACCGGGCTGATCAAAGGGATTTACACCTAAAATATATCCGCTTACTGCGCACGCCTTCTCAAAGAAATAGAAAAGATAACCGAGATTATATTCGTCAGCCTTCGGTATGGTAATGACGAGATTCGGCACATTTCCGTCGGTATGAGCAAGAAGCGTTCCCAAAAATGCCTTTTTATTAACATAATCGAGAGTTTTTCCGGCAAGAAAGTTAAGACCGTCTCCGTCATCCTCCTCTTTTTCTATCACTACATCACATGAAGGTTCTTCGATCGAAACAACGGTTTCAAAAATATTTCTCATACCGTCCTGAATATACTGCCCCATTGAATGAAGGTCGGTTGAAAAATCAACAGCCGCCGGAAAAATACCCTTGCCCGACTTTCCTTCGCTTTCGCCGAACAGCTGCTTCCACCATTCTCCCACATAATGGAAAAGAGGCTCATAGTTAACAAGAATTTCGGTTGACTTGCCTTTTCTGTAAAGAGCATTTCTGATTGCGGCATATGTGTGGCAGTCATTGCTATCGGAAGCATAGTCTGTGCACGCATCCTGTGCGCCCTTCATAATCTCATCAATATCCGCACCGCTGCAGGCAATGGGAAGAAGACCTACTGCTGTCAGAACGGAAAATCTGCCTCCAACATCATCGGGAACAACAAAAGTTTCATAGCCTTCTTCATCGGCAAGCTTTTTGAGAACTCCTCTTGCCTTGTCGGTTGTGGCATATATTCTTTTTGCAGCTTCTTCCTTGCCGTACTTTTCAATCAGCATTTTTCTGAAAACACGGAAAGCAAGAGCTGGCTCTGTGGTTGTGCCCGATTTTGAAATTACGTTAACAGAGAAATCTCTGTCCCCAACAATATCTATAAGCTGCTTAAGATAGGGACCGCTTATAGAGTTTCCGGCAAAATAAATATCGGGAGTATTTTTTGATTTGGCATTATAAAACGGTGAGCCCAAAAAGTCAACAGCGGCTCTTGCTCCCAAATACGAACCTCCTATACCTATAACAATAAGAACCTCACTTGTATCGCAAATTCGTTTTGCCGCAAGCTTGATTCTTTGAAATTCTTCTTTATCATAATCATACGGAAGGTTAACCCAACCGAGGAAATCGCTTCCCTGACCGCTTTTATCCTTTATTTTTTTATTTGCCAGGGCAACAGCGTCCGACAAATAATCAATTTCATATTTTCCTATAAAAGAAAGAGCATTTGAATAATCAAATTTTAACTTATCCATTTTGTATAATCTCCCCACATTAAAATAAAATTCAAATTATATTTTACCCCAAAATCCAAAATAAATCAAGTACCTATAATAATTTTGGTTAAATTGTATTATTTCATAATGTAACATGCCGATAAATTTACATCTATTGTGCAATTTCCCGCAGAGCTTCAATAATTTTCTTTTCTCTGCGTGAAATTTGAACCTGTGAAACACCGATTGCTTTTGCTGTTTCGCTTTGGGTTTTTTGTCTGAAAAATCGTAATACAACGATTTTTTTATCTTCGTTTGACAAAACCGAAAGTAAGCTTTCTATAAGTATTCGGTTGTCAGCTTCTTCAAAGCTGTTGTTTTTCTCATATATTTCCTTTCCGCTTTCGGATAGCTCGTCAAGGGAGGAGACAGAATCTGTGCTTTGCAGAGCATATGCAACATCGGTAGCATCACAATCAAGAGCCTTTGCAATTTGGTTTACGGAAGCATCGGCAAATTCCGCTGTCTGCCTGAGCTTGTACACCTTCAATGAAAGCTCCTTAAGACTTCGGCTTACCTTAACAATGCCGTCGTCTCTTAAATAACGCTTGATTTCTCCTATTATGAGCGGCACTGCGTATGTAGAAAATTTGTTCCCCGATTCAGTATCAAAACGCTCTATAGCTTTCAGCAATCCAATAGAGCCTATCTGGCAAATATCCTCAAAATCGTATCCCCTGCCGCAAAATCTACGGGCAACCGAATGGACAAGTCCCATGTTTTCAGCAACTATTTTTTCTTTTGCAGCCATATCACCGCTTTGAGCCGTGAGAATATCGTTATACAAATTTCGGCTCACCTCAGTTTTTTGGTCATAACAATTCTTGTCCCCTTGTTTCTTTCGGATATAACATCAACCGTGTCCATAAACATCTGCATAACGGTAAATCCCATTCCCGAGCGTTCTTCATCGGCATTTGTTGTGTAAAGGGGCTGCATTGCTTTTTCTACATCTTCGATACCGCAACCGTAATCCTCAACAGCAACCGTAAAAATCCCGTCCGTTTCCGATAATTCCAATATAACATCGCCCTGCTTTTCCTTGTAGCCGTGAACTATTGCGTTTGTAACGGCTTCGGAAACAGCAGTCTTAACATCAGCCATAAAATCGACGGTCGGGTCAAACTGCAATAAAAATGCTGCCGCAACGTTTCTTGCAAAGCCTTCGTTGATTGATTTTGATATAAACTCGCATCTTGCTTTATTCATGCTTTAACCTCCTTAAGCCCCTTTAATGCATCCGATACGGTTTTGTATGAAGATACTATTTTTTTCAAACCCGAAGCAGTCAGCATTCTGTTTACATTCGGTTTTGTGACAACAACAGCTGTTTTTCCGCCGATTTGATTAATTAGCTTATAACGACCGATTATTACTCCTATCCCTGAGCTGTCCATAAAATCAAGCCCGGAAAAATCCAAAATAAGATTTTTGATTTCACTTCTTTTCAGAATTTTGTCAAGTTCTCTGCGTATGTTTGTTGCACAGTGGTGGTCAAGATCCCCGTCTATATGCGCAACCAAAGTTCTTCCGACTATTTCTAATTGCACAAAAAAACCTCCTTATGTCAGTTCATAAGAAGGTAATTCTATTATTAACAATTATTTCCTTTAATATACGAAAAAATTCAATCGACAAAAAAATTATCGTTACGAAACTCCCGTCGAATACTGCCGATTAAATAGAGAGAACCGCAAACACAGATTAAATCGTCTTCCCTCGCCATTGCTTTTGCAAAACTAACTGCCTCGGACGGGCTTTGGAAATATAAATCTGTGGAGAGAACCTCGGCAAAATCCTTTGCATCGAGCTTTCGCGGATTTGGTGGTTCAGTTGCTATAAGAACATCACTAACATTTTTAAGCATCTCGGCACATTCCTTGTAGTTTTTGTCTGCAAGCATACCGCAGACAAGGATAATTCTGTCAAATTGCTGTTCTCTGAGGCAATCGCAAAGAGCGGAAACCCCGGAAGGGTTATGAGCCCCGTCGATTACAATATTTTTATCTATAAACTCAAACCTTCCAATGAATTGAGTTTTCTCAATACCGGAAACAACAGCAGTATCGCATATCTCCGCCCCGTTTTGCGTAAGGACGGATACGGCGGAAATAACAGTCTGCATATTCTTAATCTGATGATTTCCCGAAAGAGAGGGTTTTAATGTGTATGATTTATACTTTTCGGTACTATCGGCAATGGTTAATCGGCAACCTCGTTCCCTGCAAGTGTTTTTTATTACTTCAAGAGCCTCTGGCGGCTGCTCGGGATATGTAACAACAGGCACGCCGGGCTTAATTATACCACACTTTTCATAAGCAATTTCTGTAAGAGTATCGCCGAGATACTCCATATGGTCATAGTCAATAAGAGTGATGACAGACAGAACGGGATTTGTCAAGACATTTGTAGCGTCAAGCCTGCCGCCCAGACCGACCTCGATAACAGCATAATCGCAATCGGCAAAATACAAAAAGCCTATCGCAGTTACAACCTCAAATTCCGTGGGATGATTAAATCCGTCCCTTACCATTTCCTCACAATTGGATTTGACAATCTCAGTCAGGTGCGCAAGCTCAGCGTGAGAAATTTTTTCGCCGTTAATCTGAATTCGTTCGCAAAAATCCTCGATATAAGGCGAAGTAAAAAGACCTGTTTTGTAGCCTTGACGCCTGAGTATTTCGGATAACATCACGGATGTTGAGCCCTTGCCGTTCGTTCCGGCGACATGAATAGCCTTGAATTTATTCTGTGGATTTCCCAGTCGCCTCATAAGCTCGGTTATATTAGTAAGCCCGAGTTTAGAGCCGAATTTTAATATTGAATGAATATAATCTATCGCTTCACTGTATTCCATATTCTCGCCCTTAACTAATTTGTGCGGACAATATCACGCCAGCCGAAGTCGCCGCGTTCAAGTCCCATAATCAAAATTTCTGCAGTTGCGAGATTTGTAGCAACGGGAATTGTATGTATATCGCAAAGCTTTATCAGCTCGTCAATATCATTCTCAACTGTTTCGGAATTTAACGGATCGCGCAGAAAAATCAAAAAATCAATTTCGTTATACGCAATTCGTGCAGCTATCTGCTGATAGCCTCCGAGAGGCCCGGAGAGAAATGCATTAACAGGTATCCCGGTAGCTTCGGAAACAAGACGGCCTGTTCCGGCTGTGGCAAACAGAGTATGATTCTTCAAAATTCCCTTGTATGCGATACATAGCTGAACCATAAGTTCTTTTTTGGATTCGTGAGCTATTAAAGCAATATTCATAACGCAAAACTCCTAACTTTATTGTTTATGGATTGCCTTGATTATTCTTTTAAGCAACCCATCATTTTGAAATTTTTCAAGGGGTATGTCAGCTCCCGCAATTCGCCTTGCGGTGTTCATAAAGCATCTGGCGGCGATGGACTGCGGTTCTGAAATAACAGGTCTGCTATTTGCAGCAGCGGTTATTACCGAGTCATCCTCGGCAACAACACCGATTATGCCGACTCTGAGAATGGAAATAATGGCATCAATTTTAGGGGTAACTCCCCTTTCGGCAAGAAGTGGTCTGTATCTGTTGATGAGAACCTTAATCTTACGAATGTCATATTCATCATTAAGAATATCGGCAATCCTGTCCGCGTCACGAAGTGAAGCCGGCTCGGGTACAACAACTATAATAGCCGAATCGGCACCGACAACCGAGTTTTCAAATCCTCTCTCAACGCCTGCGGGTGAGTCTATAATAACATAATCGAACAAAGATGAAAGTTCCCTGCATAAAGCTTTCATTTCATCGGGAGAAACAGCAAGCTTGTTTTCACTTTGAGAAGCAGGAAGAATATACAACTCACCAAAACGAGAATCCTTAATCAGTGCATCAGGCAGTGAACACCGATTTTTTATGACATCAACCACATTATAAACAACCTTGTCCGCAATTCCGATTGCAATATCAAGCTTACGCAGACCGAGATCCATATCAATGATTACTGTTTTTCTTCCGTTTTTTGCAAGTGTTGCACCGATATTTGCCGCAGCGGTCGTCTTACCCACTCCGCCTTTTCCGGAGGTGATTACAATAACCTCGCCCATAGTCTGCCCCCAATTATATAATACTGATTATATTATAACTTTAAATTTCGTTTTTGTCTACGGTTATTTTTAAAAAAATTGTAATTCTAACAAAAAAATAATATTTTTGAAACATTTTTGAAAATCCAAAAAATTAAAGCAGCAAAAAATACTAACTTCAGACTGCTGTCAAGACAGTGCTGTGCCTTCTTTAGTCATAATCACCATATTCCTTTTCTGTAATTTGACGGAGAAATGCCCTCCCTTTTGAAAAAAAGCTTTGAAAAATAGAGAGGATCTGAAAAACCCGTAGCCGCAGAAATTTCTCTTATGGGATAATCAGTGGCGGAAAGCAACTCCTTAGCCCGATTAATACGCACATTCAAAAGATACTGTTTTGGCGACATACCCGTTTTTTCTTTAAAAAGTCTTGAAAAATAGGCTTCATCCAAATAAAATGACTCCGCAAGCCCCTGCACCGTTATTTTATTGTTGTAATTGTATTCGATTGTGCGTATTGCACGAGAAATAGGATCATATATTCTTTTTGTGTTTTCGCAAATAACAAGCTCTGCAAAAAAATCATACAGCAATGACTGTACTTTATATTTAGCGAACATCGAGCCCTCACATTGAGTTTCGTATATTTCCGAAAGTATTCTCGATATTTCTTTTGGGTTATTCGGGCTAAACACCGGATTTTTCTTTGTCACTCCGATTTTATGAAACACCTTGTCTGCCCTTCCGTCAACTCCAATCCACTGTATGCTCCAATCCGAAAGCGCACGGTAATAAACCCTTTCCCCGGGAAACATAACGAGGATATTGTCTTTCCTTATCGGAATATCTTTACCTGTTGATTTAAGTACGGCATTGCCTTCATTGACAAAAACTATAAGATAATGAGAACGAATTTCAGGCCCGTAAACATGATTTTTGGTTTTAATTCTTTTTCCGCAATAGAACATTCCCAAGGAATCAGAAAGCGGCTCCGTATGTTTTTCAAATAATGTATTGTCAGCCATATTATCACCCATATGTATTATAACACAATATGTCAAATTTGTCCATATTATTTTCTAAAAAGTCCATTGCAAATATTATTCATTTGTTTTATAATGGTCAGAGGAGGTGTAAGCATGAGCTTTACAATTAAAAATGAAAATGTTGAATTTGAATTTATAACAGAAAAATCCATTTCGGAAAATGACGGAGTTTTTACTGTCGAGGTCGAAAATGCCGTTCCGACTCCCGTAATTTTACGCGGTGACAGGCTTATTCTCCCCGTAGGAGAAGGAATAGCGATAAATGTTGAGGAGTATTACGAATCCGGAGAGTTTTCCTGTGAAAAAATAGGTTGGAATTTTTGCAGCGGTCATAACGCCTCATTGTCAATGATACTTCTTGAACGAAACAAAAGCTTTCTTGCGATTTGCCCGAATGATCCGGTTAACTCGGAATATGTCGTAAAAAAGGTTGACGGGATATATAATCTTTTTATCTCGTGCAATAAAAAGTCCACGGTGAGCTACAAAATATTTAATACATTGCCGGAGGCGTGCAAATGGTATCGTGAAAATTACAATCCCGGCTGCCGAACTCTATCGGATAAAATCAATAAAATCAAAAATATCGAAACCCTTGTCGGCGGTGCGATTTTTTGGATTTGGAACGATAATTACAATGATGTTATGTACAGCGAACATGATGTTTCGGCTTCACCGGCATCCGGAGAAAAGCTTTTGGAAATAGCCGGAGATTTGCATAAAAACGGTGTTTCAAAAGCACTGTTCGGGCTCTTTTTTGAAGCAGATTCATGCCTTTCAGAGCCCCTTTATAAAAATTACGGGTTCTTGTCTACTCAATATGATAATTACAACGATATTTTAAATCCCGAGCTTCTTGACATAGTCCCGAACAACAGAGTAAAAAACTGCGACTACACCGCAAGAAGAATGAAGGATTACCCCGAAGGTGTTATTATTAACAAGGAAGGAGAACTCGCACCGGCATGGGCATTGAAGGGGTTTGACGGAAAAATGCACAATCAAAATACCATGTGTCCTGCTTGCGCAAAGTTGCGTATGCAAGAGGAAATCCCGCAAATACTTAAAAAATATCCTTACTACAGGGGCCGTTTTATAGATGTATTCGGAGGGTCTGTCAATGAATGTTTCAGCAAAGAGCATCCTCTGACCAAAGAGGAATCAATCACCGTCAAAAACGAAGCTTTTGAAGCACTGGAGAATATGGGACTCATTGTCGGAACGGAAGAAGGCTTTGATAAAATCATTGACCATGTTGCTTACTCCGAAGGATTTCACAGTCCGGTATATTACAGAAATAACGATTCCGGCAGAAATCATGCCAATGTTTACACGGATGAACAATGTGAACACATAAAAAAGAATATGCTTAATCCCAAGCGCCGTATTCCGTTGTGGCAGCTGACATACCATGATTGTCTGTTAACATTCCCTTATTGGGGAGATTCTACAGCAATGTCATTGGACATTATAAAGGATAAAACGCTGTTTGCCTGTCTTTACGGTTGTCCTCCGCTTTACTCATTTAAAGAAGGAAATTACAATAAGCTGAAACAGGCTATACTTAAAAGCTATAAAACGATTACTGCTGTTCATGAAAAAACCGCACTTCTGCCTATGACTGATTTTAAGATTTTAAGTGATGATTATATGCTTCAACGCACTGTTTTCGGAAATAAATACAGAATAACGGCTAATTTTTCAAATGAGCCTCGTGTGACAGACGGCATAACCGTTTTACCAAAGGATTTTATAATGGAGGAAATTTAGCTTGAAGTATTTATTAATACCGTTAATGTGTATATTGGCAGTTGCAAAAATCACTCTGCAATCAGATTTTTCAAAGAAATCAGACAAAACTCTGTTTGACAGCATTTATTATAATATGCTGATGTTCTCAATGGCGGCGTTGGTATTCTCACCGTTTTTATTAAGCGGATCCATTCATAGGCAAACGCTTTTACAAGGTATAATTATGGGTGTTTTAAGCGTTATTTTTCAATTCTTTTATGTTTGTGCATTTTCAAAGGGTAAAATGACGCTGACCGTAATTATAAATAATTTCAGTATGCTTATCCCCATAGCGTTTTCATATCTGGTGTTCGGCGATCCTCTCGGCCTGTCAAAAACAGCCGGTATTGCGCTAACTCTTGTATCTCTTGTAATGATAAGTGCAAAAGTCAATAACAGTACAGGCGGTAAAAAATCTGACAACATCTTGTGGGCTGTATTAATGGTTATTGTTTTTTTGAGCAACGGTTTTTGCTCTGTAAATCAAAAAGTTTACTCAATAACCTCACCGAAGCTTGAGATTTTTGAATTCGTTGCAATAGCATATATCAGCGCAAGCATTATTTCGGCAGTTATTTTATTGTCGATGAGGCTTTCAAAAAACCACTACAGGTCAAAACTCACCGGAAAAATGTATATTTCAGGTGCTTGCGCCGGAATAATATTGGGGATTTTTCAGTGCATATACACATATTCCAACTCCGTTATACACGGAACAATGCTTTATTCAACCTATAACTGCGCAACTTCGATACTTTCTGTTATGGTAGGCAGGTTGTTTTTTAAAGAAAAGCTTACAATCAAGCAGTTAATAGGAGTAATTATCGGTATAGTAAGCATATTGCTCCTGTGCATATAATAAGTTGTTTTTTTCCGTAAATAAAAGCCGCTAAAAATGCGACTTTGGATTATTTCATGGTTTAATTCTGAGAGGAAGCTTTTCCTCTCAGATTTTTTTTGTTTTTTGGTTCTTTGCAAATTCTACAATATCGCCAACCCCGTTCAGAACCATAGTTGGACGATAAGAAAAATCAGAAATGGTTTTTTGGTAGGAAACGCCGGATAAAACAAGTACCGTAGCCATTCCGCACTCCATTCCGGAAATAACATCCGTATCCATTCTGTCACCTACAATTACTGCTTCTGCAGAGTATCGAGAGAATGGCTTTCCCTTCCCCCCACTATGACATAATCCGGATTTACATCGTTCATAGTTGTTCCCGCATCATACAAAGTATAATTAATAATGTAGGCATTGACCTTCCATATTAAAAAGAATACAGGCATATCCTGATGAAATATTGGCAAGCATAGTATAAGAGGTATTTATTTCATAATTTATATACTTTTAATAATACCGAGAGGTTAATTATGATAATGCAATGGTTAAGATACATATTGAAAGAAAAACAAACGACAAAAACCGGAATAAAAAAGAAAGGTGATGTTGAAATGAAGAACGAAACATATTATGTAAACAGAGAGCTGTCATGGCTCAAGTTTAATGAGCGTGTTTTGGACGAAGCCGGAAACCCGGATGTGCCTCTTGCGGAAAGACTATCATTTACTGCTATTTATCAGTCTAATTTAGATGAATTTTATATGGTCAGAGTAGGTTCTCTTACAGACAGGGAAAAAATTAATAAAGACGAAAAAGAAAACAAAACGGGTATGACCCCCAGACAGCAAATAAATGCAATTTTAAAAAGAACCAAGGAATTGGAAGTAAAAAAAGCCCGCATATATGAGCAGCTTATGGGCGAGCTTGAGCCGCAAGGAATAAGGCTTATTAACTTTAATAAGCTTTCCAAGGATGAAGGTGAAGGTTTGGAAAAATATTTCAATCACCATATAGCACCCTTCCTCTCTCCTATGATTATAAGCAAGCAACAGCCCTTCCCGTTCTTTAATAATAAAACTCTCTATGCCATAGTGCTACTGAAAACTGCTAAAGGCAAAAACAAAACAGGAGTTGTGGCTTGCGAGAACAGCGTATTTAAAAGACTTATTGAAATTCCGACCCGTCCCGGTACCTTTATGCTGTGCGAGGAGCTTATTTTGCATTTTGTGTACAAATTATTCTCAAGGCATACAGTAAGCGAAAAAACAGTTATAAGAGTAACCCGAAATGCTGATATTGATACCGAGAATTTCAGTGATGACAATCTTGACTACAGAGATATAATGGGTAAGCTTATAAAAAAGCGGACAAGATTAAATCCCGTGAGAATTGAGATTACCCGTGATATAAATGATAAGATGAAATCCGAAATAGCAAAGTATATCGGTGTATCGGAAAAGCACATTATAAAATCAGGCACACCGTTGGATTTGTCTTTCGGATTTTTACTGCAAAACTATTTAAGAGAAAAAACAGATTTATTTTTTAAAAAGCGCACTCCGAGAACAACCCCTAAACTTAATCTTAAAGAAAGCATAATAAGCCAGGTTGAGAAAAAGGATGTATTACTTTCGTATCCATTTGAAAGCATAAAGCCCTTCCTTGCAATGCTTCATGAGGCTGCAGAGGACGAAAGTGTGGTATCCATCAAGCTGACTTTATATCGTGTGGCGGAACGGAGTAAAATTATTGAAACTTTGATCGAGGCCGCCGAAAACGGGAAAGAAGTTCTTGTAATGGTTGAGCTCCGCGCGAGGTTTGACGAAGAAAACAACATAGAAGTTTCAAGAATGTTAGAGGATGCAGGATGTCGGATTATATACGGTTTAGGAAAATATAAGGTTCATTCCAAGCTGTGTCTTATAACAAAGAGTACAGACGAAGGATTCTCCTATATTGCACAGATAGGCACGGGCAACTACAACGAAAAAACATCAAAACAATACACTGACCTTTCATTGCTTACAGCAAATCAGGAGCTCGGTGCGGAAATTGCGAAGGTGTTCAATGCATTGATGCTCGGTGAAACGATAGAAGAGACAAATCATTTGCTTGTTGCTCCTAAAATGATGCAAAACAAGATTATAGAAATGATAGACAACGAAATAGTCAAATCATCAAATAGGCAGAGCGCATATATCGGAATCAAGATCAATTCCCTCACCGATAAGGATATTATAGACAAGCTTATAGAGGCATCGAAGGCGGGGGTTCATATTGATTTGATTGTAAGGGGGATTTGCTGCCTTAAACCGGGGATTAAAGGCGTAACGGACAATATCAATGTCATAAGTATAGTGGGCAGATTTTTAGAGCATTCTCGTATATATCGTTTTGGAACAGGTAAGGAGGAAAAAATATACATATCCTCCGCAGATTTTATGACAAGAAATACAATAAGACGAGTTGAAGTTGCCGCACCCATTTATGATGAGAATGTACGAAACCGAATCCGTCATATATTCGATATTGCTTTAAGCGATAATGTAAAAGGCAAAAAAATGTTACCGGACGGCACTTATTCTGATATTGTAACGAATGGAGAAAAAATAAATTCACAGGAAGTATTCTATCAGGAAGCATACGATGCTGAAATAAACGGATAAAAAGAGAGGTAGATAAAAATGAAAATAGGATTATTAACAAGCGGCGGAGATTGTCAGGCGTTGAACGCAGCAATGCGAGGGGTAGTAAAAGCTCTGTATGAAAACAGCAACGACATTGAAATTATAGGGTTTGAGGACGGTTATAAGGGATTGATATACAATAATTATCATGCGGTCGACCTCTCGGAGTTTTCCGGTATTCTGACACAGGGCGGAACTGTTTTGGGTACATCCAGACAACCATTTAAAAAAATGAATGTGCCCGACGAAAACGGTCTGGACAAGGTCAAAGCCATGAAAATGAACTATGAAAATCTTAATCTGGATTGTTTGGTTGTTTTAGGAGGTAACGGTAGCCATAAAACCGCAAACCTGCTGAGCAGCGAAGGGTTAAATATTGTGACACTTCCAAAGACTATAGATAATGATATTTGGGGTACGGATATTACTTTCGGATTTCAGAGTGCCGTTGATATTGCAACCAATGCCATTGACTGTATTCACACAACTGCCGCATCCCACGGAAGAGTATTTATTGTTGAAGTTATGGGACACAAAGTAGGGCATTTGACATTGCACGCCGGAATTGCCGGAGGTGCGGATATTATTCTTATACCGGAGATACCTTATGATTTGGATAAGGTGGTTGAATCAATCAAAAAAAGAGATAAGGCAGGAAAAAGATTTACAATTCTTGCAGTGGCAGAAGGTGCAATATCCAAAGAAGATGCGGCTATGTCCAAAAAAGAATACAAGCAAAAAATCAAGACATCGAAATATCCTTCGGTTGCCTATGAAATTGCAGATAAAATCAAAGAAAAAACCGGTAAGGAAATCCGCATAGCCGTTCCGGGGCACACTCAGCGAGGCGGCGCCCCCTGCCCTTACGACAGAGTAATATCAACAAGGTTCGGTGCCGCAGCAGCAGACTTAATTATAAAAGGCAAATACGGAAATATGGTTGCAATGGTTAACGGTGAAATAAAGAGCGTTCCCTTAAGTGAGGTTGCGGGCAAATTAAAAACAGTCAATGCTGAAGCCTCGGTGATTAAGGAGGCTAAGGCAATAGGCATTTCGTTCGGTGATTAGTATAAAAGAAAAATACAAGGTGCATAGTCGGCTTTTTTCCAAGTCTTATAAGGGAAAAGCCGACTTTTATTATTTACAACCGCAGACATTTACTTTTGACCTCAGCTATTCGTTATAGCGGCAAAATACTTATTTTTATACTGAAAAAGCCATTGAAAAAGTGAAAAAATTGTAGTATAATTATTGTAATATATTAAATATTTAACAGGGATGAATTACATGAACGGTAAAACAATAAAGATTATTTTAAGACAGTACATTTTGTTTCTGATCGGATTATTCATAGCCTCAATGGGCGTTGCGTTCTCGACAAAAGCAGGTTTGGGCACTTCGCCTGTTGCTTCACTTCCCTATTCGGTATCATTGGTGAGCAGTCTGTTTTCATTCGGTGGATGGCTGAATGTGCTGAGCGTAATTCAGATAGCGGTTCAGGTTATACTGCTCGGAAAGAAATGCAAACCTGTTGAAATCCTTATCCAAACCGTACTGGCGTTTGTGTACGGCTATCTTACAAACCTCTCCTGTTGGCTGATACGCGATATTCCCGTTAACAGTTACCTTGAACAGTTATCGTATTTGGCAGTAAGTTGTTTTGTTCTTGCTTTCGGAATATGGCTTCAATTAAAAGGTAAGGTCGCAATGCTTCCGGGTGAAGCAATGAACCGCGCGATAAGCGAGGCCACAGGAAAAAAATATGAAAATATCAAGATTTTGTTCGATGTTTTGTATATTGGCGTTTCGGCAATTATCTGTCTTGCCTTTCTTGGCGAACTTAAAGGAGTAAGAGAAGGAAGCATTATTGCCGCCTTTGCCGTAGGACTGATTATAAAGCTATATAATCGCATATTAAAAAAGATATGAATGATAATAAATCCGAGTTTTTTAAGGGGCAAAATGCGTTTCGGAGATTTTGCCCCTACTATTTGTGATTTGTTCTTAAAAAGGTAAACACCATAGAATTAATTTTTCCGCAAAATCAACCAAAAAGTACATCTGTAATCAACATAATGCAAAAGCCTATAAGCAAAGCATATGTAGCACCTCTCTCACTTCCGTGAGCGTGCGTTTCGGGAATCATCTCGTCGCTGATTACATAGAGCATTGTACCGCCTGCGAAAGCAAGCGCGAAGGGCAAAATTGCAGTAGATATGCTGACAGCAAAATATCCGATAAATGTTCCGACAACCTCGATAAATCCGGTTATCACAGCAATAAGAAATGTCTTACGAGGAGGTATGCCTACTGCGAGCATAGGCGCAATAATTACCATACCTTCAGGAATATTCTGCAGAGCAATACCGCCGGCGATTATCAATGCCTGTATTGTATCTCCCGAACCGAAACCTACACCTGCGGCAATACCTTCGGGCAGATTGTGTATAGCAATCGCCATAACAAACAACAGCACCTTGTTAAGATTTGTGTTATTATGGTTTTCGCTGTCGGCACCTGTAAATTTATGCAGATGCGGAACCAATCTGTCAATCAGATTCAGGGAAATCGCACCTGTAAAAATACCGGCTACTGTCATGACAATTCCGTATTTTCCGCCATATTCAAGCGATGGCAGTATAAGTCCGAGAACGGCTGCGGCAAGCATAACTCCGGCGGCGAATGATAACACAATATCGGAAAATTTATGTGATATATTTTTAAATCCAAATCCAATAACGGCGCCGATTACCGTAGCGGAACCCACACCAAGAGCTGTTATCCATACAAGCTCCATTTTTACCACTCCCTGTTATTACAGCAATTTTTGTTTTTGATTTTAATAGAATTATATCACATCCGGCAACAATTTTCAAGGAAATTTTTATTAAATGTAAAATTACGCCTTTTATTCTTTATCCATACTAAAGCTGACACTTCAATTTACCGTGGCAACAAAATTGTGTAATCCCCACAAATATGCTCACCCCTATAGTATATACCGTACGCAGGATCCAAAATTTGTTCAAACCGATCATAATATACCGGCGTTAAATCACCTTTAAGTACACTTGAAACCTTCAATGTTTCATTCCCTCGCTTTTCCGGGAATATGCAAACCGTTGCGTCATTCAGACCTGTAATACGCAGTATTCTATGATATACCACACTTACAGGAGCAATTTCCTTTAACGATATTATTCCTTTTTCCTGCTCAACAAACACCCTGCACTCCTTGTGTTCGCTTCTTCCAAATCTATACATAGAATATCCGTCTTTTATTTCACAGTCTGTTCCTGTCAAAATCGGTGCTCCCCATGGGAATTTTAATGCCGTTTCCGTCGTTAAGTTTGGGTTATACACTGAAAACAACATGGAATTATCGCTTGATGACACAGTAATACAAGGTGATTTTGCATCATTCGATATTTTATTGAATTTAATGCTGTATCCGAAAAGTTCAAGCATTTCCCTGATTTTTGACGGCGATGATGTAACAGCTGCCTTATTTGGGGCATCCGGAAATTCGGACAGTTTTTCTTCACTTCCGTAATATATAACTTTACCGCCTGTCTGCTCAAACTCCGATAATTTATTCGCAATTTCTGCCGTTTGAGGTATGGGCGATACTAATATGCTTGCTTTGTATATATTCAAGTCGTGTTTTAAGAAGTTATCGGCAGATACAACACAATTCAGAGGAAATCCGTCATTTATTGCATCCATTATATATCTATCTCCATAATACATTTCCGAAAGCGTACCAGCATCGGTTGTTGTTGTAAATTCACGCATTGGATAAACCCATACCAGCGGCGACGGCTTATCTGCCGCATCCTTTTCAGCCTTTAATATATGCGGCAAGGGTTCATTTACACAAGCATCGGGCATATCTCCAAATGAGTTGTCAACCGATAAAATGTTTAACAATTCAGCTGAACATACATTACCGGCGGCATCTATTCTTGAAACAGCCATCGGTAAATATATATCATGAGGCTCACCGCCGTAACGGTCATACCACGGAGAATTTACCCACCACGGGTCATGTATGTAATATCGGAACAAAAATTCATCCTCGGGCAATTCACAGATTCTTGTCATATGCCCCATAATCTCAAGTCCAAAGTTATCGTTTAATGCAGCCCACGGCGAATTTGGCGGAGGTACAATATTAAGTCCTCCGTTATAAATATCGTACAACGGGACACCATCGGTTGCATAATCAATACCTACGGAATTATTTGTACCCCTTGTCGCAATGAGAATATCGGGACACTCTTTCCTGAACAAAGTCCAAAATTCTTTAATCTTGTTCTTTACTCCGTACAGTCTCTCGGGCTTGAATTCATTACCGTCAAACACTTTGCCCTCAAAGCTCCAAGGACAATCACTGAACCCGAAACCGTTAGAAAGCCAAATGTAGTCAAACCCCATATCTCGCAGAAAGATATTCGCTTGCTTACCCAAAAATGTTGCGAACGGAGTTTTGTCGGGAATGCCTTCGGGATATGCAGCATATCGGCGATTATCACCATTTAATAGCGCCGTTGCATCAACAAATCCGAAAGTATCAAGCTTCTGCCCCGATGTGATTTCCTTATGACGGTTATACTTAAAGTCTGACACAGCAAATTCTGGACCTATATCAAATGTTTCACCTACCGTTATCTTTGAATTTGGATAAAACTCCTTGCCAATTTCTTTAATTTTGCCGACTATATTTTTTAATACTCCGTATGTCATAACAGGAGGATTTTCTATATATTTTTGCTTTCGCTCGTGAAGTGATGTTGCCGGATTTTCTTTCTCTGACAAGAACGGTTTATTTGCGGTTCCGACATAGCTGCACCATTCAAATGCAGCATCGTCATCTCCGTTATACTCCAATATTTCACTTCCGTCCGATGTCCACATCATAACCGAGATTTCTTCACGCTCTTTAAGTAACGGCATCCACTGCGCAAACATTTTCCGTATTACCGCCTCTATATATTTATCATCTGTTTTCTTGAAAGGTTTAAGACTAACTTCAAGCGTTATTCTTTTAAACATGGTATATTCTCCTTATTTGACAATTACACTTTCTATTCCCAGCACATCAGCAATCTTTTTAATTGTACATGCATAATGACCTATTCCCAATGCGTAATGATGTGTCGGACCTTCCATTACCCATTTCTTGATAAATTCCTTTGTTGTAGGCTCAAAAAATCCTCTTGTATTTGTGTTACCTGTCGGCGGGATAGGTCCTTTTTTGGAGTAACCCTCTCCTATTACAAATTTAAATCTTCCATCATGCGTCTGTGTGATGCCCAGCATTGTAATCGGTCCTTCTTTTAACTTAAACTCAACAGATGCACCGCTTCCCGGTTTGCCATGAAACTTTGTAAGACTTCTTAAAATGGGCTTACCCTCCGCAATTGCGATATGATGCGGACCGTCATGTCCGACAAGAATAAAGTCCTCATTGAAATCAAACGGATGAAATTCCGCAAAACTTCCACCTATGTTTAGCCTATCCATAATAAGCATGGCAACTAATGTTTTAATATCAAATTCACCACACATCGGTATCCCCTGTGCATTGAGTATTGAATTACCCACAATGAACGATGTTGCAACCTCACGCTGTATAGTATTCTCTTGACCTTCATAATAGTACGCAAGACCGTCAAGCTTGAATGTGTCAATAAGCCTGTCGAGTGCCGCCGCTCCCTTTGCCGCCTTTTCGAGGTCCGCATCAGTAAGCTTCATCGTAACAGGGTCGCTTATCGGCGTAGGTGTATCAAATTCTTCAAGAATTAACGCCTTTTTTTCTTCAATTTCCGCCGTTGTAACTTTTTGATATTCCTTAACAACATCATCAATTTCAATCAGCGGAATGTGCAATCCGAATGCCCCAGATATTGCCGTTGGGTCTGCGTGCATATCATACATCGCCTCAAGAACATGGCCCATAAGGCCGAGTCTCGCTCCCTTTAAATCATGCAACACCTTTGCAATCTCACACCACTCCGAAATTTGCTTCTCTGCCTCTTTATCATTATACAAGCAGCCTATTATTACATCTTTTACAGGTTTTCCGAAACGAATTGCAACACCCGTAAACTCCGGTACAGAACAAATATTGTCATTCTCAAGCTGCATAAATGTGCAGGCTTTTGAGTAATCCATATGCATAAGCGGCTGTAACGCCGTAAGAATAATCGGTGAATTTGTGTTCTGCACTATTGGCGCAAAAACCGATGAAGTAGCGTATGTAATCATATTACATATAATAAGATCTATATTATCGCCGTTAATTCTCTCTGCTGTTGCAAATGCTTCACTGTTGGAACCGATAATACCATAATCAAACACCTTTACACCATTGTTTTCTACCAATTTCACTGTATCGGCGTGATAACCGTTCAAGGATTCTTCAAGTCCCTCAAACTGTTCAAAATACACTTCGTGAATTACAGAAAAAAATGCAATATTTGCTGTTCGTTCTTTTTTGCGTGTAATCATATAAAAGTCCACCGTTTTTCTTTATTATTGTATCTTGATTTTAACAAAAAATTATGCTATAATCAATATACAAAATAAAGATATTTTAGCACAAAATAAAGATTTGTGCAATATATTATTGATACAAGTATTTAAATATGATACACTGTTTGTTGCGGAGATGGCTTAAATGAAAATTAAAGACAAGCTTAACATGAATATAGAACAACTTATGGAAAACGGTCCAATCACAATAGTTGTTTTCGGTGACAGTATAACCCATGGTGCGTTTGGTCCGGGTGAAATAGATTATGAAGCAGTATATTGGAATATACTAAAAAAAAGACTGAACGAAGTCAGAAATTATGTCCCTGTAAACATAATCAATGCCGGAATCGGCGGAACAACTGCAAAAAGCTCCCTATGCCGATTGGACAAACAGGTTTTAGCTCACAATCCGGATTTGATTATTGTTTGTTTCGGTTTAAACGATGTTAACGGCAGCTTGGAAGATTATATCACTTCTCTGAATACAATCTTCACAAAATGCATCGAAAAAGGTATTGATACTGTTTTTATGACGCCTAATATGCTGAACACTTATGTTGCACCCGATACAAGCAAACAGTATCTTGAGTATGCCGCAAAAACAGCCGAATTTCAAAATTCCGGAAAAATGGATTTGTTTATGGAAAACAGCGTCAATCTGGCAAAAGAAATGGGAATATCTGTTTGTGATTGTTATTATGAGTGGAAGAAGTTAAATAAAACAACCGATACCACAATGCTTTTGGAGAACCGCATCAATCATCCTACAAGAGAAATGCACAAGCTGTTTGCAGATAAGCTGTTTAGCTTATTGATTGGTGAAAAGAATGATTTTAATAACAATTCCGATACCATGTGGAACAGAGAAGAAGAAAGGGCTTGTAATGGAACTGAAAGATATTAATCCATTTGTAAGGTTTTCGAGATTCTTAACAATTCAAGAACATTCGCAATTTTCAGAATGTTGCCCGATAGATGCACGGCTGTTTTTCGTTGAAAGCGGTGAGGGTAAAATAATGGTAAATGACAAAACCTTTGTTATGCCTGCTTACAGTTTGCTTTTTATCAACTCAGGACAAAACTACCGAATTTTGCCGGCAAATACTGTTTACAATGCCATTAACTTTGATTTCACTCAAAGATTTTCCGCTTTTGAAGCCCCAATACCTCCGGTAAACATAAAGAACATGGGAGGAAAAACTCCGTTTGAGAAAGTATCATTTTCAGATGCTCCATGCTTTGATAATTACTGTTTTCTTCCCGATTGTTATTCGCTTCGGCAGCATTTTATCAAAATAATGGATACCTATGAAAAAAAAATGCCGTTCTACAGACTCAATACTTCGATAGAATTATCACTTGTTCTTCTTAAAGCGGCACAAAAATCAGAAAAACGAACTCCAAAAAAAGATGGTTTAAATGTGGAAAATATAATTGAGTATGTTCAAAATCATTATTGCGAAGAACTGGATAATACGGAGTTATCTAAAATATTCCACTTCCATTCTAACTATATAAATTCGGAATTCAAAAAACATACCGGCAAATCATTACACGGATATGTGTTGGAGTTGAGGATACTAAAATCAATATCCCTAATTGAGTCAGGTTTTACAGACATATCCGAAATCGCCCATTCCTGCGGTTTTGGCGACAGCAACTATTTTTCGCGATATTTTAAGAAAAAAACAGGAATTTCACCAATCAAATACGCCAAACAACAATACTAACCAAAAAAGTATAAGAGTTTCTATTAAACCAATATAAAGCAAAACCCTCAAGGTTTATGACAGCCTTGAGGGTTTTATTTCAAGCCGGTAACGGGACTCGAACCTGCGACCTGCTCATTACGAATGAGCTGCTCTACCAACTGAGCTATACCGGCAACGACCTTTAATATTATACAATGTTTTTTATATTTTGTCAATAGATTTCGGCAAAAAAAGTATGCCTATGTAAGGCATACCTAAAAATCGGACAAACCAAAGCTTACCAATATTGCAGTTTCAACGCTTTTCATTGCATTTTCATCAAGGTGCCCTATTTTTTCTTTCAGTCTTTGTTTATCAATTGTTCTTATCTGCTCCACCATAACAACCGAATTTTTTGCAAGCCCAAAGGACTTTGCATCAAGTTCGATATGAGTGGGCAGCTTTGCCTTATTGATTTTAGAGGTCACTGCGGCGGTTATAACAGTTGGGCTGTATTTATTTCCAACATCGTTCTGAATAACCAAAACAGGTCGTATTCCGCCCTGTTCCGAACCAACAACCGGACTCAAATCAGCGTAAAAAAGATCTCCTCGTTTTACAACCAATTCTATTCACACTCCGAAAGTTTTTCCTCATATTGCAATAACAATTCATTGTCGGCTGCCAAAAACTCCTCAGCAATTTCGAGATTTATGTCACCCATTTCTTCATAACCTTTCTGCATTGCGCAAAACAGTTCACGATTTCTGCGTATATAAATCTCAACGGCTTTTGCTGCCAAAACATCATCCGAGGTATCGGACTGTTTCGCCATTTCCGAAAGAGCCGAATAGCTTTCATCAGGCAGCGTAATAGTGATTTTGTGTGCCAAAACAACCAAGCCCCCAATACTGTTACTTCAAAGTGTAATTCTATTTATATCTACACTATAAGTACAGATTTATTATACAACATAACACAAAAAAAGTCAACGAACAATGTTTTCCAACAAATAATTTTGCTCGGAGCATTTTTTGCCGTGCTGCAAATAAATCCTCGGTACTCTCCGTCCGACAGCGCAGACCAGCTCGTAGCCTATTGTTCCTGCGACTTCCGCTAAAGAATCTGCCGTCAAATCGGTACCGAACAGCGTGAGGTAATCCCCTACACCAATATTGTTGACAGAACTTACATCAAACATACATTGATCCATACAAATTCTGCCGATATTTTTAACTTTATGACCGCTATATACGGCACAGGCTTTCCCCGAGAAGGTGCGGAAATATCCGTCCGCATATCCTATTCCTACTGTTGCCACACGCATAGGATGCGGTGTAACAAAAGTATTTCCGTATCCTACACAGATGCCTTCGGAAAGATTTTCAACTCTCGAAACCTTAGCTTTAAGCGTCATAACGGGCATAAACCCAAAATTTTTCTTATTAAGATATTCTGACGGAGCAAGCCCGTATAGTATTATTCCGGGTCGAACCATATCAAGGTGCATATTAGGATACATCATTGTAGCGGCGCTGTTTGATATATGTTTTGTGGGAATTTTAATGCCCGATGCTTCAATCCTGTCAACAAAATCCATAAAAAGATTAAACTGCCTGTCGGTGTATCTCGTATCTTCTTCATCGGCAGTGGTAAAATGAGAAAATATGCCGTCAATAATTATCCCCGGCAGCTTATTAATGCTTTTTATCTGTTCAATAACTTCCCCACTGTCATTCATATTATTAATATTAAATCCGATTCGTGACATACCCGTGTCAAGCGCTATATGAATTTTCGCGGTTTTACCGCACTTTACGGCAGCATGTGACAGCTTTTGAGCCGTATTTAAATCAAAAATCGCAGGCATTATGTCGTACTCAACAGCCTTTTCGGGTTCATCGGAATATCCGAGAACAAGGCAAGGCTTTTTAACACCGCAGTTTCTTAATTCTATTCCTTCGTCAATATCCGCAACAGCAAAAGCATCCGCACCGAGTTTATCAAGAAAAGGCGCAATTTGAGCTACGCCGTGTCCGTATGCATTCGCTTTTACAACGCACATTATTTTACTTTTAGTGCGGTTTTTAATTATATTAAAATTATGCTCTAACGCATCAAGATTTATTTCAGAAATTACTCTTTGCAAAATTTTACAACTCCTCAAACTCCGAAAATGCAAATCCAAGATTATCAATTATGTCAGTAGGAGTAAATGAATATTCGCTACCCTTTTTATCTTTTGAAATATCGCCCGCAAGCGCATGGACAGCAACGCCGCAAACTGCCGCAGAAAGAGCGTCGGCGCCTTGTGCGACAAGGGAAGCTATAATCCCTGCAAGGCAGTCACCGCTTCCGCCCTTTGCAAGCCCCGAATTACCCATAATATTAACAAATACCCTTCCGTCAGGAGAAGCAACTACAGTTCGAGCGGACTTCATGACAAGTGTTACACCGTTCTTAACAGCGAACCTCGATGCGCATAAAAGAGGCTTCTCTGCAAGCTCCTCTTGGGTATCGCCCGACAGCCTTGCCATTTCGCCAAGGTGAGGAGTAAGGATTACGGGGCAGGTCTTCTCCTCCAAAATATCTAAATTCTTTGAGAGAGCAAAAAGCCCGTCCGCGTCAATTATAACTGGAACATTTGTCGTGGTTATTAAAGCCTGAAGTGCGTCTGAAACCTCATCGTTTCTTCCGATACCGCAGCCGAACAGCACAGCGTCGCAGGCAAGCGACGCTGCTGTAATTTCAGTAGATGCGCTAGAAATTAATCCGTCACCGCCTGAGGGCAGTGCATAAGTCATAACCTCTGTTGTTTTTTGTTCCATGATTTCAGAAATACTCTCCGGAACATAAAGCTTAACAAGTCCGCATCCTGAGCGTAACGCAGCTTCGGAGCACATATAAGCGGCACCTGAAAGCCCGGGAGAACCCGCTATGCACACAAGCTTCCCAAAGGTTCCCTTATGTCCGTCCGCCCTTCTTTTTGGCAATAAACCGCTGACAAGCGGCTTGTCAATAATAAACTTGTCTGAATCCATACATTCATCTATAATTCCGATGTCACGGCAAACCACCTCACCGGCGTAAAGCGCTGACGGAAAGAACACAAGAGCATTCTTCATTGCGGCAAAGGTCACGGTCAAATCCGCTTTAACGCAGGTGTTCTGCTGAACGCAATAATCACCGTATGCTCCGCTTGGCAAATCTATCGCAACAACATAAGCATCTGAATTGTTAATTCTTGTAATAATCTCGCCGCAAAAATCATTCAGGCGATTATTCATGCCGATACCGAAAAGTGCATCGACAATAACATCCGCCTCATCAATATAAGATGCTTCGGCAAACCTTACACCGGTTTTTCTGCAAATACGGTAGTTTACTTCGGCGTCCATACCTTTAGGCATCATAGAAAATGCATTGATTATTTTAACATCGGCACCGCTTTCAAAAAGCATTCTTGCGAGGGCATATCCGTCACCGCCGTTATTACCCTTGCCGCAAACTACAGCTATCCTTTTACTGCACAGATTGCGCTTTTGCATTTCAGAAAAAACGGCTTGTGCGGCGTGCTCCATAAGCAAAAGCGTTGGATAATCATAGTTTTCCGCCATGGAGCGGTCGGCATTCATCATTTCGGATGCGGTAACAAGTTTCATAACAATCCCTCCCGATTATAAATATTTCGGAATAATCGCACTAACAGCCTCTAATATTCTGTCGTCAGGCTCAATGATAACCATATACTTACCCTTCGGTCTTGTAACTACGCAATAATACATTCTGTCAGTTTTCTTTTTATCACCCGAGGAAAAATCAAGCACCTTGGTTTTGATATTAAGCTGGTGATTATATTCAACATCCCCGATTTTCCCAAACTTCTCCAGCCTTGAAAGCTCTAACGGAATGAGCTTTCTCCTACGGCTTTTTGACATAATCTTATAAACATCGAGGATTTCTCCCTTTAAGGCATACTCAAACTCGATGCGTCTTTGGGAAATAAAAAAATAAGAAAACCAAACGGACACAATAATACCGAGCATACCCAAGTTTACAGCAAGACTCAGCCAAAAAACTACCAATGCAACCAAAACTATAAGTGTGCGAATAAAAACCTCTTTAACTGTCAGCTTTTTCTTGACAACATATTCAATAAATGCGCTTCCTGAATCATACATTTCCATGTATTCACCTAATTTTCAATAATAATATCTACTGTTTTTTCGGAAGAATCGAACGGAATAAAAGTTTTCTTTCCTCCGTTTTTAACGGTGATGTTGTATCTTACGCCCCTGAAAACTCTTGAAATTTTTACCTCTTTCCACTCTTTTGGCAGACATGGATTTATTTCAAGACCGTCCCATTTTGCCTTTACACCTAAAATATACTGCGTTGCGGCAATATACATCCATGCGGCGGTACCCGTAAGCCAGCTAACATTGGCAAGCCCGAATTTATCGCTTTCGGGGCCGAAAATGTTAGATGCATAAACATAGGGTTCAGCCTTGTATCTCCATTCCCCTGCTTTTTCCTGAGCAACCATAGGAAGGAGCTGATGATAATACTTATAAGCATTTTCCGGTCTTCCAAGCATACATTCTGCAATGATTGCCCAAGTATTTGCGTGGCAGAAAACAGAGCCGTTTTCGCCGCATCCCTTATTGTAATATGTGAGAGGATCTTCTTTTGAAGGATAATCCTTCATTGAAGGATGAATTTTTTTGATTCCAAGCTCCGTATCAAGATATTTCTTAACGCTGTCCATCGCCTCACTGCCATGCTCACCCATTTTGGAAATAACCGACCAGCTTTGAGAATTAAGCCAAATTTTTGCCTGGGGTTCTTCTTTTGAGCCGATAAATCTACCTTCGTCGGTGATACATCTTCTGTACCATTCACCGTCCCAAGCAACATCATTGACAAGCTTTTTCTGCTCATCAAAAATCTCAAGGTATTTTGAATCATCCTCACCTTTAAGTCTTGCAAGCTCTGCAATCATCGGGAGAACCGTACCGAACTGCATTGAAGTCCAGATACTTTCACCCTTTCCTTCTCTGCAAACCTTATAAAGCATATCGTTCCAGTCAGAGGCAAGCATAAGCGGAAAGCCATGAGAACCGAGATTTGCCATTGTAAAGTCGATTGACTTTTTAATGTGATTCCAAACCGTGTCCTCGCCGCCGTCATAAAAGGGTACGACTTCATCCAAATAATCCAGCTTACCTTCTTCAATAACTATGTTGTAGCAGGTCATAACGAGCCACAAATGGTTATCGGAATGAATTCTTGTTACCGGTTCCCAGCCTTCATAGGGAAAACAATAGTGGTTACAGTGACCGTCCCGGTACTGCTGAGTAAACAATAGATTAAGCTTATCCTTTGCTCTTTCGGTATCAAAAGGAACCATAGAAAGTATGTCCTGTGCCGTATCACGAACACCTACTCCTCTGAATGTACCGGTTGCGTAGTAAGAAAGATTTCTCGAAAACAGGAAATTTCTTTCAGCCTGGTAAGGATTCCAAATGTTAATCATTGTTTCTGCGTCCTTATCAGGAATTTCACAGCTGAAATGGCCGAGATAATCCTCCCAGTGCTTATGAAGCCTGTCGAATGACTTTTTGACAAAATCATCCTTTCTGCACTCTTTTACTGTGTTTATTATATCGTTTTCCGTCATTTCGGTTCCGAGGAAAATATTAACTGTCTTTTCTTCACCGGCTTTAAGCTCTATATCAAGCTGAAGCGCAAAGCAAGGATCTCCTCCTGCAAGGGTTGAATTTGTACAGAAGCCCTTTTCAACATTTTGAGGGTTTTCCTCACTTCTGTAGCTGCCCACAAATTCATCACGGTCACAGTCAAAAGCAGAAACGGGAACATTTGCCGCAAAATACGCAAGGGGCGTCTCGTCAGGCTTTGGCTGCATTTCAACGCCGTATTTAAACACCAAAATATCGTCCATATTGTAAACGGTCATCTGATGCTTATTGTAGCACTGCCACTGAAGCTCGCGCATAAATTCCATCATACCGAGCTCTACATATGGAAATACCGTGATTTTCTTGTCGGTATCGCTCTTTAATTTCATGTTCCAGATAAGGCAGTTTGCGTATTCACCCACAAAATATGTAGTTTCTGCGGAAACGCCGTTGTGCTTGGCTTCAAAACGGCTGTAGCCCATTCCGTGAGTGGATTTCCAAACCTCAGGCTTTTCCTTACATGGCTCGTTTGTCGGACACCAATACTTTTCGCCGTCCTTAATATATGTGTAAAAGCCGCTGCGGTCAGTGGGCAGGTGAAAAAATCTATAGTGATTCAATCTCCAAATCTGGGGTGACTTATAAAACGCAACACCGCCGCCTGCCTGACTCATCATGGTGTGAAATGTGCCGTTTGAGAAATAATTCATCCAAGGAGTTGGAGTGTTATATTTGTCAAACGATATTTCTTTCTCTACATTGTTAAACTTATACATTTCTAATCTCCTTATTTTATTGAATATTTTTTTAATAATTCATTCTTTTTGTCCCAAAGCTTTTGCGACAAATCCACATAGTAGTTATGAGGATTTTCAAATCTCAGAACCTCGTCCCACAGATGACCGATTTGCTCCGCACAATACCTTTTGATTTCATGAACATCAGGGGACTCATACACGCATTTACCCTTGTCAAAAACAGGAACCTGCAATTCCTTTGCATAAAAATCATATACATCTTTTCGTTTCCAGGTGTATTGAGGGTCAAAAATCTCGTAATTTTGGGTATCGTCAATCACTTCATCACGACAGGTCAACACATCTGCCAATGCTTTGTCGTTTTCTCTTGAATACAGCCTGTAAATCCTTTTGAAATCGGGATTTGTTATTTTAGATACATTTTCACTTATCTTGATTTTAGGTACAACCTCGCCATCCTTTTCCACAGCCACAAGCTTATACACACCGCCGAAAACAGGCTCGCTTTTTGATGTAATCAATCTTTCGCCAACGCCAAAGGAATCAACGCAAGCCCCTTGCTTGATTATATCACGGATTATGTCTTCGTCAAGGGAGTTGGAAACTACAATTTTACAGTCCGGGAAGCCTTCCTCATCAAGCTTTGCTCTGATTTTTTTTGTAAGATATGTTATGTCACCGCTGTCAATTCTTACTCCGGCAGGTCTGTAGCCTTTGGGAACAATTACATCTTTAAATACCTTAATTGCATTCGGAAGCCCCGATTTAAGGACATTGTATGTATCAATAAGCAAAGTGGTATTTTCGGGATAGCTTTCAGCATATGCCTTAAAAGCATCATACTCGGTATCAAACATCTGAATCCAACTGTGAGCCATTGTTCCGAGAGCCGGTATTCCGTAATCCCTTTCGCAGATAGCGCAAGCAGTTCCGACGCATCCTCCGATATAAGCCGCCCTCGCTCCCATAATTGCACCGTTATAGCCCTGAGCTCTTCTCGAACCGAATTCCATAACGCTTCTGCCTTCTGCGGCACGGCAAATTCTGTTTGCTTTGGTAGCTATCAAACTTTGGTGGTTAATTGTTAAAAGCACCATTGTTTCAACAAGCTGAGCCTGAATAACAGGCCCTCTGACAGTCACAATGGGCTCTCCCGGGAAAACGGGAGTACCTTCGGGGATTGCCCAGACATCACACTCAAATTTGAAGTTTTTGAGATAATCGAGAAATTCTTCGGAAAAAATGCCTTTGCTTCTCAAAAAGCTAATATCATTATCATCAAATTTCAAATCCTTAAAATATTCTATAAGCTGCTCCAGACCGGCAACAACGGCAAAACCACCGCCGTCCGGCACTTTTCTGAAAAACATATCAAAAATTGCAATTTCTGAGCCGCAACCGTTTTCAAAATATCCGTTTGCCATAGTAAATTCATAAAAATCGGCAAGCATTGTGTAATTTATCATTAAAATCACTCCAATTCTGATTTTTTGTCCCTGAGCATGAGGTCATAAACTGCTTCTTTTGGAGATTTATCCTCAAACAACACCTTGTATGCTTCGGCACAAATAGGCATTTCAACATTGTATTTTTTGGAAAGCGCCATAGCGGCATCGGCAGTTCTGAAACCTTCAACAACCATATGAACACTCTCTATTGCATCGGAAACCTTCATACCTTCTCCGATAAGTATTCCGGCGCGTCGATTACGGCTGTGCATACTTGTGCAGGTAACAATCAAGTCCCCTATCCCGGAAAGTCCGGAAAAGGTTTCTCTTCTGGCACCCATTGTTGTTCCGAGCCTTGCAATCTCTGCTATACCGCGCGTCATAAGTGCAGCCTTTGTATTATCGCCGAAACCGAGACCGTCACAAATACCGGCACAAAGGGCAATAACATTTTTTAATGACCCTCCAAGCTCCACACCTATCATATCATCGCTTGTGTAAATCCTGAAAACACTTGACATCAGCTGTTCCTGCAAATGCTTTGCAAGCTTATGATCCTCGCAAGCAACAATATTTGTTGTAGGAAGCTTTCTGCCAACTTCTTCAGCATGGGAGGGCCCCGACATAACCGCAATAACCGCATTTGGAATTTCAGACTTAATAACCTCAGACAGTCTTAAAATAGTATTTTGCTCCAATCCTTTTGATATATTCAATATCGGGCAACCGTTATATTTATCTTTGATATTACGGGCAGTGGCTCTCGTGGCATGAGAAGGAACTGCGGTAACAATAAGCTCGGCTGTATTAAGGCTTTCAAAATCCGTTGTAAATTTAACGGTATCGGGAATTTTTA